>ENA-ORNK01000203-ORNK01000203.1-human-gut-metagenome-genome-assembly--contig:-NODE-203-length-92874-cov-12.662375_pt1 | contig 92874 bp, 82 predicted proteins | sample MGYA00242115_ERZ509022 | MGnify/ENA primary metagenome ERZ509022 (study PRJEB26280, sample SAMEA2338690) | human gut metagenome | biome: human gut; feature: human-associated habitat; material: faeces...
GATGGAGGCGGCGCGGGCCTATGCGGCCGCGCTGGGTCTTGCGTTCCAGCTGCGCGACGACATGCTCGATGTCCTTGGCGACGCGGAGAAGATGGGCAAGGCGACCGGCATGGACGCGAATAAGAATACATTCGTCGCGCTCTACGGTGTTGGGGAATGCTCGAAGATGATCGAGCGGTACACCAGCGAAGCCGTCGCCGCGCTGGCGCTGTTCTCGGATACGCAGTTTCTTTCCGAGCTTGCGCAGCGGCTTGCTCTGCGCGAATATTGACCGCATTCTTATCGCCCGGAGCACGTCAACGGCTCCGGGCGATCCATTTACCGAAAATTCACAACTTTTTTGGATAAACGCTTGTATATGCAGCGAAAGCATGATATGATAGAAGCGGCAATGACGCAGTATCCTAGTCGGCTTTGCCGGTTCTGAGGAAGGGCCTAAAAATCCTTTAAAGGGCATATCTGTGAAACCCGTGGTGTCTGCTTCTTACGCCCAGTCTGGGGTGGATGCTGGGGGAAGGCGATTTTCGCCTGCGGATCCAGGGCGGCCTCCAATGGCATGGAGACGTCGAACCCTGTTTCTGCGGAGGCCGGATCTCGTGCAGGAGCGTACTCCCTTCGTGGTCAGCGACTGCTGTACGGTACCGGGATGAACCTGCAATGCGGTGCTACCCGGCTTTACGCCGTGAACGCTGTGTGCAGCGTAGCCTGCCTTGCGTGAACAGATCAGGGAAAAAGAGTTATGCGTCCAGACTCATGGCCTTGAGCGCGGAACGTTTTCTTTGGAAAGACTGTTTGCAAAAGAGGATAAGAACCGGAAAAAGCCGCTGTGGAAATCACCTAGGCTGTCCTTGTGGGGCAGAAATGGGATTGCGGTACGGACTAAGTGGCAATCGGGTATCGGTTTTGGAAACAGACCGGCTTGGATATGAAAGGGAAACCGCCTCTTCGGCGACGAGAGGTTCGTCCATGGGGAAAACAAACCCGACCTAAGCCGTAAGATTAACCATTTCTGCCGCCATTGTCTTTTTACGCTGCATACTGCATCGGACGGCTCCGTCCGTTTATTTTTATCTTTCGGAGGGTTTGTCTTGAGTCAGACAAAAAAGAAACAGGGCAAGAAAATGCCGAAGCCGGATTACAAATGGATCATTCTCATTTTTGCGCTGACGATGGTCATTTCCGGCACGATGTCCTTTATTTCTTCCGAGCTTCTGGGACGCGCGAATCTCGCGGTCTCGTTTCTGATCTTGATCTCCATTGTCCTGATCGGCATTATTTTTGATGTGATCGGCGTCGCTGTGACCTCTGCGGAGGAAAAGCCGTTTCATTCTATGGCCTCGCGCAAGGTGCCCGAGGCGGCGGAGGCGCTCCGGCTTATCCGCAATGCAAACCGCGTTTCCTCCTTCTGCAACGACGTCATCGGCGATATCTGCGGCGTTATCTCCGGCGCGGCCTCCGCGACCATCGCGGTCAAAGTGCTCTCCGGCAAGTCCGCCAACCCGTTCGTAGAACTGCTGCTGTCGGCATTGGTCGCGGCGCTGACGGTCGGCGGCAAGGCGTTCGGCAAGACCTTCGCCATCCATATGAGCACGCCGATCGTGCAGACAACGGCGCGTATTCTGACCTTTTTCCGGACACTGCCGGAAAAGCTCACGAAGAAAAAGAAAGCATCTTGAGGTTCCGATATGATTTTGGAGAGGATCCACAGCCGTGAGGATCTGCTTGCGCTCACCCGCGAGGAGGACGAGCAGCTGTGCCGGGAGATCCGGCAGTTCCTGATCGAACACGTTTCGCAGACCGGCGGACATCTTGCCTCCAACCTTGGCATCGTCGAAACGACGCTTGCGATTCAGAAGGCTTTTGACACCAGCCGCGACAGGTTGGTTTTTGATGTGGGACACCAGTCCTATGTGCATAAAATTCTGACCGGACGCATGGACCGGTTTTCTACGCTGCGGAGCTTCGGCGGCCTTTCCGGCTTTCCGAAGCCGAGCGAAAGCGTCCATGACGCCTTTATCGCCGGGCACGCCTCCAACGCCGTCTCCGTTGCGCTCGGTATGGCGCGCGCGCGGACGCTTCGCGGGGAGGATTACCGCGTGATCGCGCTGCTGGGCGACGGCGCGCTGACCGGCGGCCTTGCCTATGAGGGGCTAAACAACGCAGGCGCCAGCCGGGAGCCGCTGATCGTCATTCTCAACGACAACGGCATGTCCATCACACCGAACGTCGGCGCGATCTCCCGCTATCTTGCAAAAATGCGGCTCCGGCCCTCCTACCTCGATTTCAAGCTCTGGTACCGCAAATTTACGTCCCATATCCCCGGCGGCAGGCGGCTGTATTCCTTTACGCACAAGCTGAAAAACCGCATCCGCAGGCGATTGATCGGAAAAACGCTCTTTGAGGACATGGGCTTTACCTATCTCGGCCCGGTGGACGGGCACGACGTGGAGACCGTCACGGAGCTGCTGCGCGCCTCCGCCGCGCTCAACGAGCCGGTGCTTCTGCATCTGAGCACCAAAAAGGGCAAGGGCTTTGCCCCTGCGGAGAAAACCCCGCAGGAATTCCACGGCGTTGGGAAGTTTGACCCCGTGACCGGCAAGCCGGTCTGTCAGAAGAAAAAGACCTTTGCGTCCGTTTTCGGCGAGACGCTGACGGAGATGGCGCGTGAGGACGCGTCGATCTGCGCCATCACTGCCGCGATGCAGCAGGGCGTCGGGCTTGAGGGCTTTGCGAAGGCATTTCCAAAGCGGTATTTTGATGTCGGCATTGCCGAGGGCCACGCCGTCTGCATGGCGAGCGGTCTTGCCGCGCAGGCCATGACGCCGGTCGTGGCAATTTACTCTTCGTTTTTGCAGCGCGCCTACGATATGCTTCTGCACGACGTGGCACTCATGCAGCTGCATGTGGTGTTTGCCGTCGATCACACCGGCCTTGTCGGCGCGGACGGCGAGACGCACCACGGCATTTATGACGTGGGCTTCCTGCGGCAGGTGCCGGGAATGCAGGTGTTCTGCCCGGCGAGCTTTGCTGAGCTGCGGCGGATGCTCCGTACAGCGGTTCTGGAGTGCAGCGGCCCGGTGGCCGTCCGCTACCCGACCGGAGGCGAGGGCGCTTATACCGGCTGCACCATGGAGCCGGTATTCTGCGAGGGAACGGACTGCACGCTCGTGACCTACGGCACGCTCATCAATTCCGTGCTCGAGGCGGAGAAGCTGTGCGGCGAAAACGGGATATCTCTTGAGATCATCAAGCTTCCGAAGCTTGCGCCGCTCGATCTGACGGCGATCCCCGCCTCTGTCCGAAAGACGGGACGGCTCCTGATCGTGGAGGAAACGATCGAAGAGGGCAGCGCCGGGCAGGAGATCTTATCCCAGCTTGCGCTGGAGGGACTGCATCCGGTCTGCGAATGCATCAATCTCGGCGCGAACGTCCCGCCGCACGGTACGATCCCGGAGCTTTATCAGCTCCTTGGGCTGGATGGAAACAGTATTTATCATCGGATCACGGAGGTCATGCGTCGTGAAAAATAAGGAACGGCTCGACGTGCTCCTTGTGGCAAGAGGACTTGCCGAGACAAGAAGCAAGGCGCAGGCCATCATCATGAGCGGCGAGGTCTATGTAGACGGGCAGAAGGTGGACAAGGCCGGTGCGGATATCCCGCTGGAGGCGGAAATTGAGGTGCGCGGCAGCGCCTGCCCGTATGTCAGCCGCGGCGGACTCAAGCTCGAAAAGGCGCTGCGCGATTTCGGCGTGAAGCCGGTGGGCTATGTTTGCAGCGATTCCGGCGCATCGACCGGCGGCTTTACCGACTGCCTTTTGCAGCAGGGAGCTGCGAAGGTATTCGCCATCGATGTCGGCTATGGACAGCTGGCGTGGAAGATCCGTAGCGACCCGCGCGTGGTCGTGATGGAGCGCACCAACATCCGCTATGTGACGCCGGAGCAGCTCGGCGAGCCGCTGGATCTGTCTGTGGTGGACGTATCCTTCATCTCTCTGAAGATCGTCCTTCCGGCCATCCGAAAACTGCTCAAGCCGACCGGTCAGGTTCTCTGCCTCATCAAGCCGCAGTTTGAGGCGGGCAAGGAAAAGGTCGGAAAGAAGGGCGTCGTCCGCGACCCCGCCGTTCACGAGGAGGTCCTTGCGGACTTCGTCGCGCTGGCGGAGCAGCTCCCCATGACCATTCGGAATCTGACCTTTTCACCGGTCAAGGGCCCGGAAGGCAACATTGAATTTCTGGCGCACCTTTCCATGGAGCCGGGAGAAAATCACTATCCGCCGCTGCACGAGCTGGTCGAGCAGGCGCATGCGGCGCTGAAAGGATAAGGCATGAAAGTTGTTATGACGCCCAATCCCTACCGCGACAAGCAGTTCCGCGTCGCGGAGCAGGCACAGAGCATTCTGGAGGCCGAGGGCGTAACGGTCCGGATGTGTCTGCCGTTTGAGGTAGACAAGAGCTATCCGCTTCCGTCCGGCATCCATTTTTACGACCTGAAAAAGGAGATCCGCGACGCGCAGATGCTGATCTGCTTCGGCGGCGACGGAACGATCCTCCATGCGTCCAAGTTTGCGACGGCCAATCACATCCCCGTGCTCGGCGTCAACATCGGGACAATGGGCTTTATTGCGGAACTGGAATCCAGTGAACTGGAGCTGCTGAAAAAAATCCCGGCAGGGGACTATACCCTCGAGCCGCGCAGTATGCTCGACGTCAAGGTCACGAACGGCACACAGCAGCTGTTCCATGAGACCGCGCTCAACGACGCGGTCATCACCAAGGGCGCCATCGCGCGGGTGATCCAGATCGGCATTTCCTGCGACGGCGTGGACGCCACGGCCTTTTCCGGCGACGGCGTCATCGTCTGCACGGCGACCGGCTCCACGGCCTATTCCATGTCTGCCGGCGGCCCGATCATGGAGCCGTCCGCAAAAAACCTGCTCATCACGCCCATCTGCGCCCATGCGATGCTTGCCAAGAGCATCGTCGTCGGCCCGCAGCGCGTGATCGGCATTCGAACAGGAAAAATCGGAAGGCACAACGCCTTTTTGTCCGTTGACGGCGGGCGAGCCTTCCGTTTAAGCCCCGGCGATATCACGACCATAACCTCATCCTCGCAGATCACCCAGCTCGTTCGTTTGAAAGATACCAGCTTTTTCGAGATCCTGAATCACAAATTTATTGACAGACAGAGGTATTGAAATGAAATCGAAACGCCAGGAAAAGATTCTGCAATTGATCCATGACCATGACATCGAGACACAGGAGCAGCTCCTTTCCGAGCTGCGCGAGGCAGGCTTCCAGACCACGCAGGCGACCATTTCCCGGGACATCAAGCAGCTTCGGATCATCAAGGAGCTGGGCTCGACCGGCGCATACCGCTACAGCGTATCGGCAAAGCCGGTGGAGCATACCTTCTCCGCAAAGCTGAACATCATTTTCAAGCAGTGCTTGACCAGCGTGGAGCATGCACAGAACATTCTGGTTATCAAAACTATGCCGGGACTTGCCTCTGCGGCCTGCTCCGCGCTCGATAAGATGAATATTCCGGAGATCGTCGGCACGCTGGCCGGCGACGATACGGCGTTTATTGCCATGCGCGACTCGGCCTCGGCGTCCACGCTGTGCGCCGAGCTTCGGGAACAGATCACACATTGAGCCGCAGGAGGCGGATGTTATGCTGAGCGTTCTGTACATTGAGAATATCGCGGTGATCGAGCAGGCCAATATTTCCTTTGACCGGGGCTTCAATGTGCTCACCGGCGAGACCGGCGCGGGCAAATCCATCGTGATCGATGCCATTTCCGCCATTCTCGGCGAACGCACCTACCGCGACGTGATCCGTACCGGCGCAGGCCGCGCCTTTGTCAGCGCGGTCTTTACCGGCACGCCGCGCCTTGCGTGGTTTGAAGAGAATCAGATCCCGTATGACCCGGACGAGCTGCTTGTGCAGCGCGAGGTCTATACGGACGGAAAAAATGTCTGCCGTGTCAACGGCCGTCCCGTTACGGTCTCTATCCTGAAAAGGCTCGGGGAACAGCTCATCCAGATCCATGGACAGCACGACTCGCAGCAGCTTTTCGACGAGGCAACGCATCTGCAATATCTCGACCTTTTCTCGCGCGATGGGAGTCTGCTTGGACAGTATAGCGAGAAATACGCCCGTGTGCAGGCGCTCCGGCAGGAGATCGACCGCCTTTCGATGGGCGAGAGCGAAAAGCTCCGGCTGGTCGAGACTCTGAAATTTCAGATCGACGAGATTGAGCGCGCCGCGCTGCATCCCGGCGAGGACGAGGAGCTGGAGGCACGCCGGAAGATTTTGCAGAATGCGGAGAAGATCACCGGCGCGCTGCAAAGTGCCATGGCGGCGCTCTATGGCGACGAATCCAGCTCCGGCGCTGCGGAGCTTCTGGCCGGTGCGGAGCAGGCGCTTTCGCGCGTGGAGCGCGTGGACGAGTCCATCGGTGCGCTGCACGGGAAAATTTCCGACCTCATGTACGCGGCACAGGATGCCGCCGAAGAGCTGCGCGATACGCTCGACGGTCTGAGCTACTCCGCCGAGGAGCTGGAGGAGATCGAGTCACGGCTCGATACGATCCACCGGCTGAAGCGCAAATACGGTGCCTCCTGCGAAGAAATTCTGCAATTTTGGGAGAATGCGAAAACGCAGCTCGACGAGATCGAATTTGCCTCTGACCGCGTCGAGCGGCTGGAAAAGCAGCTGCGCAAAGCGATAAAGGAAGCGGAGGACGCTGCGCTTGCGCTGCGCGCCGCCAGAAAAGAGACGGCGGAGAAGCTGCAGATCAGGATACAGACGGAGCTTGCCCAGCTCGATATGCCGAAGATCCGCTTCGTCTGTCAGTTTGAGGAGATCCCGCTTTCGCCGACGGGCATGGACGGCGTGCGCTTTTTGATGTCGGCAAACGTCGGTGAGGCGCTCAAGCCGTTGAGCAAGGTCGCCTCCGGCGGTGAGCTTGCGCGCATCATGCTGGCGATGAAGAATGTCCTTGCCGAGCAGGATGCAGTGCAGACGCTGATCTTCGACGAGGTGGATGCGGGCGTCAGCGGAAGAGCCGCGCAGAAGGTCGCGGAGAAGCTTTCCGACGTTGCGCGCGGCAAGCAGGTGCTCTGCGTCACGCATCTGCCGCAGATCGCGGCAATGGCCGACACACATTTTATCGTGGAAAAGCGCGTTGAAAACGACCGTACCTATACGAGTGTCCTCCAGCTGAGCCGTGAGGAACGGCGAAAGGAGCTGGCCCGCATCACGGGCGGTGCGGAGATCACCCCCGTTCTTTTGCAGGGTGCGGAGGAACTGTTGGCGGCGGCTGACCGATACAAGGCGGAAAAACGCGCAAAATAAGCAGAAATATACAGAGGCAGGCGGCGTGCCTGTCTCTTTTTCTATTTCCGCGACGGTTGAAATGCGGAAAATCTGTTGCTATAATGCCAGTATCCATCAACAGGGAAGTGCGATTATGCTCACGATCCGACCGATCGAGGCGCGCGACATTCCGGCGTGCCTGACGATCTACAATTACTATATCGAAAACACGACGATCACCTTTGAGGAAGAGCCGCTGACGCCGGGAGCCTTTTCCGCCCGCGTCAGCCGCATTCAGGAACACTATCCGTACTTGGTCGCTGAGGAGGACGGGGCGGTCGTCGGCTATGCGTATCTCGACGCCTATAACGAGCGCTCCGCCTACCGCTATACCGCCGATCTGTCGATCTATCTGGCGCACAGCTGCATGGGGCGCGGCGTTGGTTCGCAGCTGCTGACGGCCATCGAGCGTGAAGGCGAGAAAATGAGACTGCACAGCATTGTCGCCATCATCACGGAGGAAAATGCGCGGAGCCTTGCCTTCCACGAGAGGCACGGCTACCGCGAGGTCGGACGGCTCTATAAGTCCGGCTTCAAGCTTGGCCGCTGGCTTGACGTGGCTTTCTGCCAGAAAATGCTTCCGGGAGGCGGCGAAGCATGAAAAAATCAGGCGCTTCCGCCTTCTGGACGGGCGCGAGGCTCGGCATTCCCGTCATTCTCGGCTATATCCCCGTCGGGATCGCGTATGCGCTCATCGCGCGGCAGGCGGGCTTTTCCGTACTCGAAACGTGCACGATGTCGGTCTTTGTCTATGCCGGAGCCAGCGAAATGATGGCGGCGGGCATGTACGCGCAGGGCGCTGGCATCGCGGCCATCGTGCTTGCGACGTTTATCCTGAATCTGCGGCACTTTATCATGTCAGCCTGCGTGATGAACGGGATGCGCTCGGAAAAGCGTACGTTCAAGGAGCTTGCGGCCTTCGGCGTGACGGACGAGGTTTTTGCCATCTATACGACGCAGAAAAAGCTGGAGCGGCCGGGGCTTGTCTTTCTCGGCATGGCACTGATCTCCTATCTGTCGTGGAATCTGGGGACGGTGATCGGCGCGGTCGCGTCCGATTTTCTGCCTGCGCTGCTGACGGCGGCGCTGGGCGTCGCCATGTATGCCATGTTCATTGCACTGCTTGCGCCAAGCGTGCGCGGAAACGGGCGGCTGGGGCTTCTGGTGCTGCTGACGGCGGCGGTCAACACGCTTCTGTCGCGGTTCCTCGATTCCGGCTGGTCGCTGATCGCGTCCACGCTGATTGGAGCCGCCGCGGGCGTTTTCTTCGTAGAGCTGCCGAAGGAGGAAGATGCCGATGCGGACTGATATCCTGCTTCTGATCGTCGGAATGACGCTCGTGACCTACATTCCCCGGATGCTGCCCGCCGTTTTGCTCGAAAAGCTGCATTTCGGGACGAAGGTCGAGAAGTTTTTGCAGCTGATACCCTATACGGCCATGGCGGCACTGGTGTTTCCGGGCGTCGTGACCCTCGACCCGGCGCGGCCCTATATCGGCCTTGCAGGCGGTGCGGCAGCGGGCCTGCTTGCGTGGAAGCGTGTGCCGGTCATCGTCTGTGTGCTGGCAGCCGTCGCAGTGGATCTTGCGCTCTATGTATTGCTGCCGTAAATTTTTCGGCGCGGTGCAACCAGCCGCAAAAAACTGCGTCTTTATGGTCAGAAGGACACAATACCGCTTCACGAAAGGGAGGACGCAGATATGAAAGGATTTTTGACTTGGATCCTTGTGCTGGCGAGCCTTTGCTCGCTTGCCGCATGTGCCGCAGGCACACAGAACGGCACGCGTGAGCCGGGAACGGCGGATTCCCCGGATACAAAGGGAATGCTGCTTGCAAAGCCGGAGCTTCCGCAGACGGTGCAGCGGCCCAATTTCGAGGACTATGAGGTCAAGGACGGAACGCTCGACATGGAGGCGTACAACGCCGCCTACGAAGCGTGGCAGAACGACCGCACCGACCGTCTGGCGCTGGATGACGGCTGGAGCGATGGAATGCAGTCGTTTTTCCTGACCACGTCGCAGCAGTATCTTGCCGGGACAGACGGAGAAAACCGCGTCTATTCGCCGCTGAGCCTCTATCTTGCGCTCGCCATGCTGGCGGAGTGTACAGACGGCGAGAGCCGCGCGCAGATCCTGTCGCTTCTCGGCTCGGAGAGCATCGAGATCCAGCGGAAAAAGGCCTCCGCGCTCTGGAGCTCGACATACTGCGATGACGGCCAGACCAAGTGCCTGCCCGGCTCGTCTGTCTGGCTGAACCGGGACATCGATTTCCGGCAGGAGACGATGGACGCGCTTGCGGAGCACTACCGCGCCGCGTCGTATCGGGGCGAAATGGGGAGCGCGGCGCTGAACGAGGCGCTCCAAAGCTGGCTGAACGAGCAGACCGGTGGACTCTTGAAGGACGCGGTGAAGAACGTCACCCTGCGTCCGCAGACCGTCATTGCGCTGGCGTCCACGCTCTATTTCCGCGCCGCGTGGCAAAACGAGTTCTACGCGGGCGCAACCCGGAGCGACACCTTCCACACGCCCAACGGCGATGTGACGTGCGATTTTATGCACGGCGGCGATGCTGCGGGCTATTACTGGGGCGAGAAATTCGAGGCAGTCTGCCTTCGCTTTGACATGGGCGGCACCATGTGGCTCCTCCTGCCGCGAGAGGGCCACACCCCCGAGGAGCTTCTCACAGACGAGGAGGCGCAGCGCTTTCTTGCCTCCGGCGGCGACTGGGCAAACTGCAAGAGCCAGACTGTGAACCTCACCCTGCCGAAACTCGATGTCTCGGCGGACTTCGACCTCAAGGACGGCCTCATGGCGCTCGGCGTCCGCGATGTGTTTGACACATCCGTCTCGGACTTCACGCCGCTGGCCGCGGATGCAGAGGCGCTTGCCGTCACGCAGGCGCAGCATGCCGCCCGCGTGAAGATCGACGAGGAGGGCTGCGAGGCGGCGGCGTTCACTGTGATGGGCGTAGATGAGTGTACCATGGTCAGCGAAGTGATCGACCTTTGCTTTGACCGTCCGTTCCTGTTCCTTGTCACAGCGGAAAACGAACAGCCGCTCTTTGTGGGCATCGTCAACACGCCGGCCAACTGAGCAGCGGCGAAAGCACCCTGATTTTCACAAGCAAAGCCCCTCCGGATCTTTGATGAACCGGAGGGGCTTTTGAACGTACATGGCTTATTTGTAGAGATAACTGTAATGGCTGCGGATACGCAGGATCAGCACCTCGATCTCCTTCGGCAGGTCGTTCGGCTTCGCCAGATCGACGTCCCTGACCGCGCCTCCGAGGCGGACGCGGACGGCGTCGCCGCCGAGGAACAGAACGCCCTGATTGGCGCTGTCGGCCATGTCCTCCGCCGTCTGGAAGAGCGTGAACTTGTCGTGGCACGGTTCCGAGGCGTAAGGGCAGAAGTGCGTGCAGTTGCCGCACTCGTTGCACATCTTATCGACGTGGACGATCTGCGTCCGGCCATCGGCCAGCACGACCGCGACATTGGCGCGGTTCGGGCAGGAATCGACGCAGTTCTCGCAGACGGTATTGCAGCTCAGGCAGCGCGCACCCTCGCAGCAGGCGTCCTTCGCCATTTTCAGAATGCCCTTCTTCGCGACGGCCTGAGACTTCGACGGATAGGCCGCCGCCGGGATCTCGTAGGTATGCGCCTCGCCGATAACGGCTTCCGCGAACGCGGCGGCATCGGCAATGCCCTCAACGACGGTCGCGGGGCCGCGATGCGCGTCGCCCGCGCACCAGACGTTTTCGACGTTGGTCTTGAAGGCGGGGCCTTTGCGCTCCATTTCGATGCCGTTTGCGGCCATGAACTGTGCATCGACCTTTTCACCGACGGCAGAGAGCACCAGATCGCACGGGATCTCAAAGAATTCGCCGGTCCCGACCGGTGCGCGGCGTCCGGAAGCGTCCGGCTCGCCGAGCTTCATCTTCTCAAGACGCAGCTTGCCGTCCTTCTGCTCGACGGGGACTGCCAGCTCGACCATCTGAACGCCTTCGTCGATGGCGAGTTTCAGCTCGTGCTCGTCGGCGGGCATTTCCTTTTTGGTGCGGCGGTAGACGATGGTTGAGGACTCCGCGCCCATGCGCTTGGCGACGCGCGCTGCGTCCATGGCGGTGTTGCCCGCGCCAACGACGACCACATGGCCCTCGAGGCACGGCTTGACCTGCTGCTTCATTTCCTTCATCCAGCCGATAACACCCTTGACGTTGCCGGGAATGTCAAGTTTCCCGGCCTGCCATGCGCCGGTGGCGAGAAGGATATGGGTATAGCCCTGCTTTTTCAGCTCCTCGACGGAGGGTGCCGGAGCGCCGCATCTGACCTCGACGCCGTACTTCTCCATCAGAGCAACGTCCTTGTCGATGGCCTCGTCGGAGATGCGGAACGCGGGAATGACATAGCGCGGCACACCGCCGAGCTTTTCTTCACGCTCGAAAATGGTCGTTTCGATTCCGGCTCTGCCGAGGAAGTAGGCTGCGGCAATGCCGGTCGGGCCGCCGCCGATGATGGCGGCCTTCTTGCCCTCGACCTTCGCCGGACGGCGGATGGAGGCCATCAGTGCGCCGTAGCCCTTTTCTGCCGCAATCAGTTTGGTGTCGCGGATCTGGACGGACTCTTCATAGAAGTTGCGGGAGCAGCGGTTCTGGCAGCGGTGTGCGCAGATGGTGCCGGTGATAAACGGCAGGGCGTTCTTCTCGGTGATGAGCTTGAGCGCCGGGCCGTAAAGGCCCTTGCGGCAAAGCTCAATGTACTCGGGGATATCCTGATGGATGGGACAACCGCCCTTGCACGGAGCCGTGAAGCAGTCGATCAGCGGGACGCTTTCCGTGCCCTTGCGGGCAGGGATGGGCTTGATGGGCTTGAGATGGTGGATATCGGTGTGGGAGGCGGCGCTCATATCCGCGATGGCTGCTGTATCCGTACCGGCAAACGCGCGGTAGGGAAGCGGCTCGACCTTTTCAACCATCTGCGCAAGGCGGTTGTAGCCGCCGGGCTTGAGGATGGTGGTGGCGACGGTGATGGGCCAGATCCCGGCTGCGAACAGCTTATCGCAGTTGAAGAATTCGGCGCCGCCCGCGAAGGAAATGCGCATTTTGCCCTTGAACTGACGTGAAATGCGATTGCACATCTCGATGGTCAGCGGGAACAGGCTGCGGCCGGACATGTACATCTCGTTTCCGGGCAGCTCACCGCGCGTGGTATCGACCGGGAAGGTGTTCGACAGCTTGAGGCCGAATTCCAGCCCCTTCGAGGCCGCCAGCGCCTGAAGCCGCTCGAACATCGGAACGGCGTCAGCCCACTGGAGGTCCTCATTGAAATGATGCTCGTCAAAGACGATGTAGCCGTAGCCCATCGAGTCGAGAATGCTGCGGGCGGTCTTGTAGCCGAGAATGGTCGGGTTGCACTTGACGAAGGTGTGCAGGCCCTTTTCCGTCAGAAGGTAGGACGCGATGCGCTCGATCTCTTGCGGCGGGCAGCCGTGAAGCGTGGAAACGGTGACACTGCGGCTGACGCGCGGAGAAATGGACGCGATGAAGTCCTTTTCCTTCGGGAACAGCTCGGTCAGGACGTCCAGGCATTCGCGGAACTGCTCCGTCTGCGAAGCGTCCATCATGCCGTTGATGTAAGTATCGACCTTCTGGCCCTTGATACCCTCAAGGTCATAGCCAACGGACATGTTGAACACGAAGCCGTCCGGGTCGCCGAGTCCGTAGACCTTCGAAAGCACCTTGAGCGCGCACCATGCCTTGATATACTCGTTCATGGCCTGCGGAACTTCCAGCTCCGTGGACCATTCCTGATTGTAGCCCTCGTCGTCGGCCAGAATGCACGGACGCGGCACGCAGACCGCCAGATCGTGGCCGTCCATCTTCTGAACAGTCTTGACCTCGAAGAAGCGCGCGCCGGCAAAGTAGGCGGCGATGATGTTCTGCGCCAGCTGGCTGTTGGGGCCTGCGGCCGGGCCAAAGGGGGTTTCGATGCGCTCGCCGAAGATGGGGAGCGTCTTTCCGGATGCGTGATAGGCTTTATGTACGCCGAAGATATCGCCGGTCACGGCATATTCCTCGACGATCCAGTTCATAAGGGAACGGAAGGGGATCGGATACATTTTTTCAGACATGACGCTTCCTCCTTAATATTCGCGGTGATTCAGGCTGCCCCAGAGCTTCTTGGAGGCCTCGAGGATGTGTGCATTCTCGGCTTCTTCATCGATGCCTACCAGCTCGCGGTCCTTCATCAGGAGCTTGCCAGCGGCAATGGTGGTCTGGCACTGACGGCCGGTCATGCCGAAGATCATATGGCCGTCGATGTTCTCATCCGAGAACGGCGTGAACGGCTTGTAGTCCATGACGATGATGTCCGCCGCCGCCCCGGCCTTGAGGACGCCGAGCTGATCGGGGAAGTACTTCGCGCCGATCTTTGCGTTGTTCTTGAAGAGCATGTCCGTGACCTCGCACCAGCCGACGTTCGGCAGGCAGTTCTGGCTGCGCTGGGAGCAGAGCGCGACCTTGAGTGATTCAAGCATGTCGTTGGTATAGGCGTCGGTACCCATGCCGAGCAGAATACCGCGCTTGTAAAGCTGGAGCACCGGGCAGATGCCGATGGCGTTGCCCATGTTGGATTCCGGGTTGTTGACGACCATCGTGCCGGTCTCCTTGATGATCTCCATTTCGGCGGTGTTCACATGGATGCAGTGGCCGAGGATGGTCTTTTCGCCGAGAATGCCGTGATCCTGAAGGCGCTGGACGGGACGGCGGCCATAGTTCTGGAGGCTGTCGTAGACGTCGTTCATGCCCTCAGAGACGTGAATATGATAGCCGGTGCGGCCGTTGTTGGCGGCGACCATGCGGTCAAAGGTCTTGTCGGAGATGGTGAACAGGGCGTGTCCGCCGAACATGGCGGCCAGCATCGGGTCCTTGTGTTCCTGACAGTAGGTGATCCAGTCGGAATTTTCCTGAATGGCCTCGAGACACTTTTCCTCGCCGTCGCGGTCGGAGACCTCGTAGCAGAGGCATGAGCGGATGCCGAATTTCTTGGCGCTCTCGCCGATCTGGAACAGCGAGCCGGGAATCTGGCAGTAGGATGCGTGATGGTCGAAGATGGTCGTGACGCCCTGTTTGATGCAGTCGATGTAGAGCGCGTCGGCGCTGGCGCGGGTGCCTTCGAGCGTCAGGTGGCGGTCAATGGCCCACCATGTGCCGTCGAGCACTTCAAAAAAGTTGGTGGGGTTGTTTCCGACGATGGAAAGGCCGCGGGCCAGCGCGGAATAAATATGCGTGTGCGCGTTGATGAACGCGGGCATGATGACGCCGCCCTTGGCGTCGATTCTTTCCGCCTGCGGGTACTTCGCCGTCAGAGCCGCTTCCTCGCCGACCTCGACGATTTTGCTGCCCTCGTAGACCACGGCACCCTTTTCGTAGTAGCCCTTCGCGTCGGGATCACGGGTAATGAGCCGTCCGTTTGTGAGAATGTACATCGTGAATTCCTCCTATCTTGATCCAACCAATTGCACCACCCGCCGGATAACGAAAAATGTTTCAAACCTTCCGGTTTGAAACACTCAAGCGCCGCGCCGAGTGATAGTTGCAGCCCGTGTGCGAAACACTTCCTTACAGCTACCAATCTTAGATTGTACTAATATTATAGCGGATGCTGTTTGCAATTTTAAGCGGTATTTTTTACAAAAATATACGAATGCTTTTTGATATTTTGACAAAAATCGTTTGGCGTATCCAAAAATTTTGGGCCGGTGCAGCCTTATGGCGCACCGGCCCTGCGTAAGCGTATGACGGGCGGAGCTTTTGCGGAGAAGCGGCGCTCACATGCCGAGATAGGCGGCGCACTTCTTCCGCGCGGCTTCGGCGGCCAGAGGCTCGTCGATGGTGACGAGTCGTCCGTCACGGACGGTGATCTTTCCGTTTACGACGGTATAATCGACCGGACCGCGCACACCGACGGTCGCAAGGACTGATTTCGGGTCAAAGCATGCGCCGGTCAGCTCGAGCCTGCGGCTGTCGATCAGAAACAGGTCGCAGCACTTTCCGGCCTCCAGAGAGCCGATGTCGCTGCGGCCAAGCAGGGAAGCGCTCCCGCGCGTGGCGATTTTCAGGAAATCGTAGCCGGACGGCGCTTCCCGGCTGGAACAGAGCCGGTGCAGGAGGAACGCCGTGCGCAGCTCCTCCATGAGGCTCGAGCCGTCGTTGGAGGCGGAGCCGTCCACGCCGAGGCCGACCGGCACGCCGAGGCGCAGCATTTCGGGAATGCGCGCGATGCCGGAGGAGAGCTTCATATTGGAAATGGGGCAGTGGCATACGCCGGTGTGCGTGTCGGCAAGCAGCTTCAATTCCTCGTCGTTGAAATGAATGCCGTGCGCGTACCAGACGTCCGGGCCGACCCAGCCGAGCTTTTCCATGAACGCCAGCGGGCGCATACCCTCGCGTTCGAGCATGTAGTTTTCCTCGTCCTTCGTTTCGCACAGATGCGTATGGAGCCGGACGTGATACTGCCGTGCAAGTATGGCGCTCTGGCGCAGAAGCTCCGGCGAGACGGAAAACGGCGAACAGGGCGCAAGCGCCAGCGTATGCATCGAGCCGAAGGACGGATCGTGGTACTTTTCGATCAGGCGGACGCTGTCAGCCATGATCTCGTCTACGCTCTGCACCACGGAGTCGGGCGGCAGTCCGCCGTCCTTGACGGAAAGATCCATCGAGCCGCGCGAGCAGGCCATCCGGATGCCGAGCTGACCGGCGGCGTCCAGCTGCGCGCCGATCAGGTCGCCGGAGCCGGCGGGGAATACGTAATGATGATCGAAGCAGGTCGTGCAGCCGTGCTTCATCAGCTCGCCCACACCAGTCAGAGACGAGAGCCGGATGACGTCCTCGTCGAGGTTTTTCCAGATCTCATAGAGCGTTTTCAGCCAGTCGAACAGCTCCATATTCTGCACCTGCGGCAGATTGCGGGAAAACTGCTGGTAGAGGTGGTGATGCGTGTTGATAAGGCCGGGGTAGCAGAGCATATGCGAGGCGTCGAGCGTTTCCTCCGCCTGCTGCGGAAGCTCGTGGCCGATGGCGCGGATCACGCCGTCCTCGGCGTAGAGATCGACGTTTTCATAGACCGTATCCTGATCGTCGCAGGAGACGAGACGGAAAATATTGCGCAGCATGAGTCGTTTCATAGGCATGTCCTCACTTTCCGGGATGCTTTCATTATACCGCGTTTCCGCGAGGACGCAAGCTTGTGAGACGGAAATAAAAAAATTCAAAAGAAATGAAAAAAGGACTTGCATTTTGAGAGGGCCTGTGCTAATATACTTGAGCGCGATGAAAGCGCGGTACGCGCCGGTAGCTCAGTTGGATAGAGTGACTGGCTACGAACCAGTAGGTCGGGGGTTCGAGTCCCTTCCGGCGTACCAGAAAAGCAGATGATTTCAATCATCTGCTTTTCTCTTTATATCTTGACGCGGGCAGGGCCCGCGGGATCGGAGGCGGCATGGAGGTAACCTTTGTGAATCCCGGCGCTGATTATATGATCTGCGGGATACTGGCCTTTCAGGCAGAGGGAGAGGCCGCGTTCTGGTCGGAACCGCTGTATCATTTTTATCCGCAGCTGGATAGGGCCTATGCAGAAAGCCTGCCGTTTGGCGAACGAAAAAGCTACATCGAGCGCACCATGCGCTCCGTTTATGCCGGGCTTGAGGATACGATCGATCAAAAGGCCGCATTATATGCGCGCCATTGGCAGGTCTGCAAGCCGCAGATCACAGCGGCGCTGTCGGACGCATTCGATGTGGACTGCGCGGGACTGTTCAATGACATACGGTGCAATTTGAGCCTCAACCCCATCGAGCCGCGTTTTCTGAGGGAGCACAGCTATGACACGTTCTATCTGAACAGCGAACGGGGTGCAATCGGCGAGGGAATCCATGAGATCATCCATTTTGTCTGGTTTTATGTCTGGAACAGGGTGTTCGGAGACTGTTGGGAGGAATATGAGCGTCCTTCGCTGAAATGGATCCTGAGCGAGATGGTCGTGGAGTCCGTTATGAAGGATGAACGGCTCAGCTCCATCAATCCCTACTTTCCAAGAGAAAACGGCGGCTGCATCTATCCGTACTTTTTCGACATGACGGCGGATGGCAGGCCGATTCTGGAGACGCTGGACGAAATGTACAGAGCACAGCGCATCGAGGATTTTATGCGGAGCAGCTACGCCTACTGCAAGGCGCACGAGGCCGAGATCAGGGAACATATTCAAAAATCTGAGAACTGAAATCAAAAAATTGCCGTCTGCCGAATACCGGCAGACGGCTTTTGCGTTGACTGTCCGTCAGTGCATCCCGCTCATGGAATCCATGACGTTCTCGGCCTCCTGCTTGATGGTCTTGGCGGCGTCCTTGGTGAACTTGTAGGCCTCGCCGTTCTTCGGCAGCATCATCACGCCCAGCGCGCCGACCGCGATGCCCGCGCCCATGGTCGCCAGAAAAGAACTCAGCTTCATACTCTCATCTCCCTCCGGCAATAGTTTTTCCGCGAAGCGCGGCGCGTAACCGATGCAATGTTAACCACGGGAAAAAACGAAAAATGTGGATAAAAGTGTGGATGAGTTGCCTTTTCAAACGGTATTTTTTGTGTTAAAATAGCGGTAAATGAATTTTCAGGGAGGAAGCCGACTATGTCCATTGACGCTTTGCAGAGCAAGATCCGTAAGATGAAAAATCCGACTATGGTCTGTATCTGCCCGTATTACGACCAGATCCCGGCCTACCTGCGCGAGAATGCCCGCGCGGAATTCGGTGATACCCTGCGCGCGGCGGCGGAGGCCTGCCTGGCGTTCTCCTGTGGGATCTTGGATGCGCTTGCGGATATCGTCCCGGCGGTCAGCGTAGAGACGGCCTGCTTCACGGCGCTGGGCGCCGACGGCACCACCGCGATGCAGCAGGTGCTTAATTATGCCACGCAGAAGGGCTATTACGTCCTGCTCGACGCGATGCGCTGCGACATCGCTCCGAATGCAGAGCTTCTGGCGCAGTCCTGCTTCGGGCTGATCCAGGTCGGCGATTATGGCTACAGGCCGTATGTCTGCGACGGCGTTCTGCTCAGCAGCTATCTCGGCAGCGACGCCGTGAAGCCGTTTACGCGCTTCTGCGCAGAGGGCCGAAACGTTTTCCTGCTGGCGCACAGCTCCAACAAGTCCGCTCGCGAGGTGCAGGATCTGCTTTCCGGCGACCGCGTGGTCTATCAGGTCATGGCAGACCTCGCCATGCGCTGGAGCACGGATCTTTTTGGAACCAACGGCTATTCGGAGATCGGCCTTGTCGTCGGCGCGAACAACGTGCCTGTGCTGCAAAGCATCCGCAGGCGCTATGATCGGCTGTTCCTGCTGGTCCCCGGCTTCGGCGCACAGGGTGCTGGCGCGAAGGATGTGCAGTACGCCTTCGACCGCATGGGCCACGGCGCAGTTGTCATGGCCGGACGCAGCATTCTGTATGCCTATCTCAAAAAGGAAACGGATGAGCACGAATATGCACAGGCCGCGCGGGATGCTGCGCTGAAAATGCGTGAGCAGATTTTAACCTACATTACGGTGATCTGATATGACAAGAATCTATCTGGTACGGCACGCGGAGGCGGAGGGAAACGCCTACCGCCGCATCCACGGACAATATGATTCCCGCATCACGCCCAACGGCCTGCGGCAGGTCGATGCGCTCCGAGCACGCTTTCAGGACATTCCCATCGACGCCTGCTACGCCAGCGACCTGAACCGCACCTGCGTGACGGCGCGCGCCGTTTATTTGCCAAAGGGACTGGAGCTGCGCCGCGACCGTCGCTTCCGCGAAGTGAATTTAGGCCGCTGGGAGGATATCCCGTTCGGATGGCTCGAGCGCTTCGAGCCGGAGCGTATGACGCAGTTCAACAAGGAGCCGCAGCTCTGGTCGGTGAAGGACAGCGAGACCTTCCCAGAATATACGCAGCGCTTTTTGACGGCGCTGCGGGAGGCTGCGGAGGAAAACGACGGAAAAACGATCGCCGTATTCACGCACGGCTGCGTACTGCGCGGTGTGCAGTATCTGCTGGGCGGAAACGAATGGCCGCCCTACTGCGACAACACGGCGGTCTCGCTGCTCGGCTACGAAAACGGTGCGTTCCGAATCGAATATCTCAACGACAGCTCGCATCTGAGCGACGAGCTCTCCACCTTCGCGCGGCAGAAATGGTGGCGCACGGGCGGCGACCGCCGAGACTTCAACATGTGGTTCGAGACCGAAGGGGAGACCTCCTACGCCGTCCTGCGCGACCGGCGCGTCGGACATATCCGCGTGAGCGGAAGAGGCTGCGAAAAGGGCGAGCTTCGCATCGAGGATATTTTCCTGGAGGAAAGCCATCGCGGGCGTGCGCTTGGTGCGCAGCTGCTCGGACAGGCGGTCAGCCTTGCGCGGAAAATGGACTGCGGAACGCTTGCGGCCGCCGTGCCGGACGAAATGCGCCATGCGCTGCACTTCTTCGAGCATCAGGGCTTCCTATTACAGAGCGAAACGGACGGCGCTGCGGTACTGAAAATGGATATCTCCGTCCCACAGAGATAACTGCGCCTGGCTGCAAAAAGCGGCGGCAGGGGAATCCCCCTGCCGCCTTGAGAATTATCGGACGGTAGCTGCACGGCCTGTTGTGGTCGTCGTACTCATGCCAGTTGTGCTGTTTGCACTGCCGGCGTATCCGCTTGCCGCGTTGCCGTTTGTATATCCGTTCTGGCTGTAGCCGTTCGGATAGGAGCTGCCCGCGTAGCCGCCCTGTGCGTAACCATTTGCGTAGCCGGTCCGGCCGTAGCCGTTTGCATAGCCCGTCTGGCCGTACATGCCGTTGTAGCCGTACTGACCGCGGTAGTAGCCGTCGTTCGTGCCGTTGACACGGCCGTTGCGCGTCGTGGATACGTTGCTGTAGCCACCATAATAGGGATCCATCGTGCCGGTCGCGCTGCACGCGCACAGAAGCGCCGTAAGCAGCAGAACGGAAAGGGCAAGAATTGCGATGCGTTTCATTGAAAATACCTCCTGCTTCAAATAATCGCTTTGCATGATATAGTATCCGCGCCGTGCGCGGGCTTATTCGAAAAGCGTCTGGAAATGGGAGGAAAGGAAAAAAGAAAGCCGCCGGACGGAGAAAATCCGAAAAGGCGGTTGATTATTGCGCCCTAACTTTGTATAATGAAAAAAACAATAAAACACTAACAGAAACAAAGGAGTCCATCCCATGAAAAAGCTGTCGGTCAAGAAGGGTTCCCAGTGCATGGCGTGCCTCGAGTGCGTTCGCGCATGCTCCACCGCGTTCTACAAGGAGTTCCATCAGGACAAGTCCTGCATCCAGATCATTGAGCGCAACGGTCAGCCGAAGCCCATGGTCTGCGTCCAGTGCGGCAAGTGCGCGCAGGCGTGTGAGCACGGCGCGATCACCCAGAACGCAAAGGGCGTCTACATGATCAATAAGAAGCTCTGCGTCCAGTGCGGCAAGTGCAAGGAAGCCTGCCCGTTCGGCGTGCTGGTTCAGGAGCCGGAGCTGCCGGCCTCCAAGTGCATCGCCTGCGGCATCTGCGCCAAGGCCTGCCCGATGGAGATTCTCGAGGTCGTGGAAAAGTAAGCTGTGCATCGGGGCGCTGTTTTCGGGCAGCGCCCTTTTTCTGCGCATGGGAAAGTCTCCCTGCGGCCGGTATTCCTGCGTCAGATTTCCCGGTATTTTCCCCTAGGGTGTGGAATTTCCGCCGCTTTTTGCCGGGACGTGCCGCGCATGCCCGGCGTAGGGAAGGAACTTCCTGTATAGCCGCCGCGCCCGGCGTCCATTCTAACCGCATGGAGGGACGCAGATGGACGCAGCATTTTACTGGACGCTTTTTCTGGAGACCGGCGCACCGGAGGCGTATTTGCTTTATCGGCACGCGGTAAAAACGGCGGAGCCTGTCTCCGCCTGAGGCGGGAGTTTACATATGTTTCTGAAAACGGACGGGCTGGTGGTCCGGCAGGTGAATTACAAGGACAACGATCAGATCCTGACCGTCCTGACGAAGGAGCACGGACTGATGACGCTCAAGGCGCGCGGCGTCCGCAGCCGGTCGAGCCGGCTCAAGGGCGCCTGCCAGCTGCTGGCGTATTCCGAATTCACGGTCTTTGAAAACCGCGGCTTCCACACGATCGACGAGGCGAACGCCATCCAGATGTTTCCGGAGCTTCGGACGGATATCGAGCTTCTGTCGCTTGCGTCCTACTTCGCGCAGGTCGCGGAGATCCTTTCGCAGGAGGATATGCCGAATCCGGAGCTGCTTTCACTGACGCTCAACGCGTTTTACGCGCTGTGCAGACGGCTCTGCATGCCGGAGCTGGTCAAGGCGGCGTTTGAGCTGCGCGCGGCCTGCCTCGGCGGCTATACGCCGGAGCTTTCCGGCTGCGCCGTCTGCGGAGATCCGGAGCCGGACCGCTTTGACGTGCGCGGCGGTATCCTCTGCTGCGCGTCATGCAGCGCAGGCGAGGGCCTTCGCCTGCCAGTCAGTCCGGGGTCGCTTGCCGCGATGCGCTATCTGGTCTTCTGCGATGCAAAGCGCCTCTTTTCGTTCCGGCTCGAGGGCCGCGCGGTGAAGGAGCTGTGCGACCTCACGGAAACGTATCTGCAAACCCAGCTGGAGCGCGGCTTTTATACGCTTGATTTTTACAAATCCCTGTTAATGAGTTGAGAATTATGAACGAATTATACGAAAAATCTCTGAAAAAGCTGGAGCTTGACAAGGTTTTGGAGCTTTTGGCGGAACACGCCGGAAGCGAGGCGGCAAAGGAAAAATGCCGCGCCATGACGCCGCTCACGGACGCGGACGATATCCGCGCGCTTCAGAAGGAGACAAGCGACGCCTGCAAGCTCATTACGCTCAAAGGTTCGCCGAGCCTCGGCGGTATCCGCGACATGAGCGCGTCGCTGGCCCGCGCCGACCGCGGCGGCGTCCTCAGCACGGAGGAGCTGCTCCAGATCGCGGGCTGTCTCAAGTCTGCCCGGATGGTCAAGAATTATGCGGACGGCGACAGCGTCCCGACTGTGCTCGATCCGTGGTTCTTCCAGCTGATGGCCAATAAGTATCTGGAAGAGAAGATCTACACCTGCATTCCCGCGAAGGACGAGATCGCGGACGCCGCCAGCGACGAGCTGGCCTCCATCCGCCGGAAGATCCGCCAGCAGAGCGCGAAGATCCGCGAGTCGCTGCAAAAGATCATCTCCTCGCCGTCCTACGCAAAGATTCTGCGTGAGCCGATCATTACCATCCGCTCCGACCGCTTTGTCGTGCCGGTCAAGAGCGAGTGCAAGAACGATCTGCCGGGCCTTGTGCATGACGTTTCTGCCTCCGGCAGCACGTTTTTCATCGAGCCGATGCAGGCCGTCAACGCGAACAACACGCTCCGGGAGCTGTTTGTAGCCGAACGGAAGGAGATCGAGCGCATCCTTGCGGAGCTTTCCTCCGAATGCGCGAATTACCGGACGCATATCGAGGAAAACTACCGTGTGCTCGTGACACTCGACTGCATCTTCGCAAGGGCGAAGCTCTCCTTTGCGATGAACGCGATGGAGCCGGAAATTCGAACGGATGGAAGGCTCGAACTCAAGCGCGCCCGCCATCCGCTGATCGACAGGCAGGCGGTCGTGCCGATCTCGGTGCGCCTCGGCACGGACTTTGACACCCTCATCATCACCGGCCCAAATACTGGCGGCAAGACTGTCACGCTCAAGACCATCGGCCTTCTGACGCTGATGGCGGAGTGCGGTATGCACATCCCCGCCGACGACGGAAGCTATGTCTCCGTTTTTCCGCTGGTTCTGGCCGATATCGGCGACGAGCAGTCGATCGAGCAGTCGCTGTCCACCTTCTCGGCGCATATGAAGAATATCGTCGAGATCGTGAACGTCTGCGACAGCGAGTCGCTGGTGCTGCTGGACGAGCTTGGCGCAGGCACCGACCCGGCGGAGGGCGCGGCGCTGGCCGTCGCGCTGATCGAATTCTGCCGCCAGTGCGGCGCAAAGGTCGCCGCGACGACGCATTACGCGGAGCTGAAAATTTACGCCATGCGTACCGACGGCGTGATCAACGCCTCCTGCGAGTTTGACGTGGAGACGCTCAAGCCGACCTACCGGCTCCTGATCGGCATTCCCGGAAAATCCAATGCGTTCGCCATTTCCCGCAGGCTCGGCCTGCCGGAGCATATCATCGACAAGGCGAAGAGCATGGTCAACGAGAATGACACGAATTTTGAGGACGTGCTCAATCAGCTCGAGCAGCAGCGTCAGGAGATGGAGCGCGCCAGAGCAGAGGCCGAGCAGCTCCGTCTGGAAACCGAGAAGCAGAAAAAGCAGTCCGAGCAGTATTACAACGAGATCAAGCTCCAGCGCGAGAAGGCCGCACAGCAGGCCAAGAAGGAAGCGCAGTATATCATCGACGACGCACGCCGGACGGCCAATCAGGTCTATGACGAGCTGAAGCAGCTGCGCAAGCAGATGCAGGACAGCGCCGACGTGCAGAATTCCAACGAGCGGCAGGCCGCGCTGCGCCGGACGCTCAACGAGGCGGAGGCGAAGCTCTCCGGCAGCGAGGAAAAGAAGGAGCGGCCGAAGGCCAGCCGAGAGATTCGCGTGGGCGATACGGTCGAGCTTCTGAAATACGGCTCGAAGGCGACGGTGCTTTCCATCGGGAAGGACGGAACGTATCAGCTCCAGGCGGGCATCATGAAGGTGAACGCCAAGGCAAATGAAATCTATCTGCTCGAAAACCAGCCGAAGGGCAATGCGAAAAAGGTCATCGAGGGAAAGGTGCGCGAGCTGAAGGCCGCAGTCTCGCCGGAGCTGGATCTGCGCGGCATGGCCGTGGATGAGGCGCTGCCGGTGCTGGATAACTTCCTCGACAGCGCGTTCCTTGCCAATCTTCCGACCGTGCGCATCATTCACGGCAAGGGAACAGGCGTGCTCAGAAGCGCGGTGCAGGACGAGCTGCGCCGGTCGAAATATGTAAAAAGCTTCCGATTGGGCGTCTACGGCGAGGGTGAAAACGGCGTGACCATCGCGGAATTCAAATAAGCCGTGAATAAATATTGACTTTTTCCTGATTTTTGATAAAATAAAGCCAAGCTGACCCCTTTTCAGGCACGCGCCTGAAAGGAAACGGATCTTCACAAGCACGATATGTAAGGAGTGTCGTCTATGTACATGCAGCAATCCATCGTCAAATGCGAGTCCGGCCTCTATAACCGTCAGGCCACTTACTTCATTCAAAAGGCCAACGAATTCAAGTCCAGCATCTGGATTGAGGTGGAGGATCGGAAGATCAACGCAAAGAGCCTGCTCGGCGTCCTGTCCATGGGGATCACGAAGGGCACCCGCGTGAGCATCCTTGCCGAAGGCCCGGATGAGGAAGAGGCCGTCAAGGCGCTGACGGAAATGCTGGTTAAGGAAATTTTCTAAGGCACCGCCGCATGCTCGTGCCGGTGCGCTTCGCTGGCTCTTTTGCCGGTTCGCCGGTTGGAACGGCTCGAAATTCAGAATTTCGTTTCGCCTTTCGACCCCTGACCGGCCAAGGCTGCGCTGCGGAGCGGCTTGCCGGATCGTGCGGCAAAGCCCTGAGTGGATCGTGACCGCCTCAAAAGCCTTGGGTTTTTGAGGCGGTTTTTTCGGAATTATGACGTTTGAAGAATTAAAGGATAAGGCGCTGAGTTTGCCGTATGAGCCAGGCGTCTACATCATGCAGGACAAGACCAACACGGTCATTTATGTCGGCAAGGCAAAAAAGCTCAAAAACCGCGTGAGCCAGTATTTTCAGGATTCCTCCGCCCATACGCCGAAAACCCGGCGGATGGTCTCGCAGATCGATCACTTCGACGTGATCGTTGCGCGGACGGAGTTTGAGGCGCTTGTGCTGGAATGCTCGCTTATCAAGCGGTACATGCCGAAATATAATATCCTTTTGAAGGACGACAAGGGCTATCCCTATCTGCGCGTCAATCTGCATGAGGAATACCCGGTGATCGAGCTGGCCACGCGCGTGCAGGACGACGGCGCGGAGTATTTCGGCCCATACGGCGGACGCTTTGTTTCGCAGCATGTGATCGACACGCTCCGGCTGACGCTCAAGCTCCCGGGCTGCGGGAAGAAGTTTCCGCGCGACCTCGGGAAGGATCGGCCCTGCCTCAACTACCACATGAACAACTGCGACGCATGGTGCCAGCTCTCGCGCAGCCCGGAGGAATACCGCGCGCGCATCCGGCAGGCTGTGCAGATGCTCGAGGGAAAATACAAGGAAACGGCGCAGGAACTGCGCGCCCAGATGGAGTCTGCCGCCGAAGCGCTCGATTTTGAACGCGCCGCCGCGCTGCGCGACCGCCTGCTTGCGGTCGAATCGCTCGGTCAGCGTCAGCTCGTTACGGCAGGCTCCATGGCGAGCACCGACGTGATCGGCTACTATCAGAGCGAGGCAAAGGGCTGCTTCGCGGTGCTGCATTATGTGAACGGCAATCTGCTCGACAAGGACTATGAAATCCTTGCGCCGTCGGACGACGCGCAGGAGGCCGTCTCGACCCTTGTCAAGCAGTATTATCTGGCGAGAGGCGCGGCTCCGAAGGAAATTCTCCTTCCGGTCGAGATGGACGACGCGGCGCTTTTCGAACAGCTCCTGTATCAGGAGCTGAAAAAGAAGGTGCATATCCGCAAGCCGGTTCGCGGCGACGGTGTGCGGCTCGTGGAGCTGGCGCAGAAAAATGCCCGCGAGGAGGCGGAGCGCGTCACGACCAAGGCCGAACGCGCGGCGGGCGTCCTGACGCTGATGCAGGGAATGCTTGGGCTTCCGCAGCCGCCGCAGCGGCTGGAGGCGTATGACATCTCCAACACGGCAGGCACGGATATCGTGGCCTCGATGGTCGTCTATGTGGACGGGCGGCCGTGCAAGAAGGACTACAAGCACTTCAAGGTCGAGGGCCTGCGCGATCAGGACGATTATGCGTCGATGAAGCAGGTGCTGGAGCGCCGGTTCGCACATTTTCTGGCGGGCGACGCCGGGTTTTCCGACCGCCCAGACGCGCTGCTGATCGACGGCGGCGTGGAGCACGCGAATGTGGCGCTGAACGTGCTGCGGGAGCTGTCGATCGATATCCCGGTGTTCGGCATGGTCAAGGATGACCGCCACCGGACACGCGCGCTGGTCACGCCGGAAGGGCAGGAGATCGCAATTTCCGCCGTTCCCGCTGTGTTTGCGTTCATCGGCGGTATACAGGAGGAGGTCCACCGCTTCGCCATCACTTATCACCGCCTGCTGCGCAGCAAGCGGATGCGGGAATCGGAGCTGGAAAAAATACCGGGCATCGGCGAAAAGCGCCGTCAACTCCTTCTGAAAAAATTCAAATCAGTTACGGCTGTGAAAAACGCGACCCAGCAGCAGCTTTGCGAGGTACTCTCCGAGAAGCAGGCGGAGGCGGTCTATGCGTATTTCCACGGCGGAAAGGATACGGAAGAAGCATGAGAGTCATTACGGGAAGCGCACGCGGCGTGCGTTTGCAGGCCCCGAAGGGCATGGATACGCGCCCGACGCTCGATCAGGTCAAGGAGGGCATTTTCTCCGCCATCCAGTTTGAGGTGGAGGGACGGCGCGTGCTCGATCTGTTCGCAGGCTCCGGCCAGATGGGCATTGAGGCGCTCAGCCGCGGCGCGAAAAGCGCGGTCTTTGTGGACATGCGGCAGGACGCCTGCGCCGTCGTCAGGGCAAATCTCGAAAAGACGCGTCTGACGCCAAACGCGCAGGTTCTGCGGTCGGATTACCTGAGCTATCTGTCCCATTGCCGGGAAACGTTCGATCTCATCTTCCTCGACCCGCCCTACGCGGAGATTTTTCTTGAAAATGCGCTGAAATCCATATCGGAAATTGACATTCTTTCGGAATGTGGTATACTGATTTGTGAAAGACCGGCGGAAAAGACGCTTCCGGCACAGATCGGCTGCCTGCATGTCAGCCGTGAGTACCGCTACGGGCGCGTCGCCGTCTCTCTTTACCGCAAAAACAACGATCTGGAGCAGTCTCTATGAAATCTGCGATCTATCCCGGCAGCTTTGACCCCGTCACGAACGGACACCTCAACATCATCCGCCGCGCCGCCGGGATCTTCGACCGGCTGACCGTCTGCGTGATGGTCAACGGCGCCAAGCATCCGATGTTTTCGCCGGAGGAGCGCGTCGAGCTGCTGCGGCGTGTGACGCGGGATATCCCGAACGTGGAGATCGAGCACTCCGACGAGCTGCTGGCCGACTATGCGCGGCGCAAGCAGTGCGGCGTGGTCGTCAAGGGCCTCCGCGCCGTATCGGATTTCGAGCACGAGTTCCAGATGGCGCTGATCAATCACCAGCTCAACCCCGAGCTGGACACGATGTTTCTGACATCGGAGCATCAGTTCATGTTCCTCAGCTCCAGCATCGTCAAGGAGCTTGGGCGCTATGAGCTTCAAAACGGGGAATTGGATCGCTTTTTACCCCCGGAGATCATTCCGGATTTTCTGGCTCGCATGGCGGAGCAAAACTAAGGAGGAAGCATTATGGCAAACGCAAACGGAGTTGAAGAGATCATCACCTCATTGTACGAAATGATCCAGGACGCATGGAGCCTGCCGCTGGGCGCGGAAAAGTGCGTCATTGAGCGCGACAAGGCGCTTGACCTTCTCGACGAGATCAGCAACCAGCTTCCCGGCGAGATCAAGCAGGCCAAGACCATTGTCGAGTCACGCACGGAGGTCATTACCAACGCCAAGCGCGAGGCGGAGAATATCCTCAAGCAGGCGGAGCAGCGCGCCAAGCAGATGATCTCCCGCGAGGAGATCGTCCGTCAGGCTGAGCAGCAGTCGGCTGAAATGATTAAGGCCGCGCAGGCCAAGATCAAGGAGCTGCGTCAGGTCACCAACGACTATGTGGACGACGCCATGAAGCGCACCGAGGACGCCATCGCGCAGTCGCTCGGTGAGATCCGCGAATCGCGCAGCAAGTTCCGCGCGCTGGTCAACCCGCAGGCGGCGAAGCCGTCGCCCATCATTGAGGACATCTGATCCGGGCTTGACTTTTTCCGGAATTTCCGGTACGATGATCCTGCATTTGAAATACTTCCAAAGGCAGTGACGAGGAAGAGTATCCGCAAAGGGAGCACAGAGAAAAGGCGGCCGGTGCAAGCCTTTATCCGTATGCGGAGAATGTCGCCTCAGAGCTGCGGACTGAACGGCGTATGCCCAGTAGGTTCTGCCGGGTCCTCCCGTTACAGAGGCAGAGTGTCCGCAGCAGCGGAAATTCAGGTGGTACCGCGGTTTAGAATCGCCCTGAGCAGTTGCTCAGGGCGTTTTTTATACCGCGCCGGTATCAGATTCATGCTGCACGGCCCTTTTGGGGCCGTGTATCCCCCAAAAAAGGAAGGAGATCGCAGATGAATTACAGCTTTTCCGTCAGCTCCTATGAAGCCCCCGCGCTGGAAAAGGAAATCGCGCTGGCGCTCGACGCGCGTTCCACGCTTTCCATGCGCAAGCGCGGCGCAAAGCCAACGCCGCCGAAGGCCGTGAAGGAGGCCTCCGCCGTGAGCCGCAAATGGCGCAAGATCGTGGGGATCACGGTGATGGTGCTGGGCGGCGCGCTGCTGCTCTATGTTACCAGTATGGTGCAGCGCTCGAAGCTGCTCCAAATCCTTGGTTTTCTGCTGCTCGGCGTCGGACTGATGGTGATGCGCTCCGGCGCACCTGCCGGTGAAGCGCACGCAAGTCAGAAATCGCTTCAGAAGGCGCAGCGGCTTCTGGCCGCGCTGCGGCAGAACAATTTCGTAAATGGCCTCAACGTCCGCTTTGACGACGAGAAAATGACCATTGCGACAAAAAGCAAAAATGTGGACGTTCCGTATCCCGAGCTTCATTCGGTCGTGGAGACGGAGCATATGTGGTTCGTGACCTACGGGCAGGCGGGCGTCGTGCTTCAAAAGCGCGATCTGACGGAGGGAGCGCCGGAGGCGTTCCTGTCAGACATTGCCGCAGCCTCCGGCTGCTCGACGGAGCGAATCGCATGGACAGAGGAAATAACAGAAGAAAACGCAGACGAAGCGCCGTCCGGCGCCGCGTCTGAGACAGAAACAACAGGAGAAGCATTATGAGAAGAGAATTACCCAAGCAGTATGATCCAAAGCTCGTCGAGGACTCCATCTATCAGATGTGGATGGAGAACGACTGCTTCCACGCAGACCCCGACCCCGACAAAAAGCCGTATTCCATCGTCATGCCGCCCCCCAACGTCACCGGACAGCTCCATATGGGCCACGCGATGGACTCCACCCTTCAGGATATCCTGACCCGCTACAAGCGGATGCAGGGCTACAGCGCCCTCTGGGTCCCCGGCATCGATCACGCGGGCATCGCCACGCAGATCAAGGTCGAAGAGGAGCTTCGAACCAAAGAAAATCTGACACGCTACGACCTTGGCCGCGAGAAATTCCTTGAGCGCGTCTGGGCGTGGAAGGAGAAGTACGGAAACCGCATCGTGGAGCAGCAGAAGAAGATGGGCGTCAGCTGCGACTGGTCTCGCGCGCGCTTCACGATGGACGAGGGCTGCTCCAAGGCCGTCCGTGAGACGTTCTGCGAGCTTTACGACAAGGGCCTCATCTATAAGGGCAGCCGCATCATCAACTGGTGTCCGCACTGCATGACCGCCCTGTCCGACGCGGAGGTCGAGTACACCGACAAGCCCGGCCATCTCTGGTATATCCGCTACCCGCTGGCCGACGGCAGCGGCGATATCGTCGTCGCCACGACCCGTCCGGAAACCATGATGGGTGATACCGGCGTGGCTGTCAACCCCGAGGATGAAAAGTTCAAGCACCTGATCGGCAAGACCTGCATCCTGCCCATTATGAATCGGGAGATTCCCATCGTGGGCGATGAATACTGCGAGATCGGCTTCGGCACCGGCGCGGTCAAAATGACCCCGGCGCATGACCCCAACGACTTTGAAGTCGGCCTGCGGCACAATCTGGAGATCATCCGCGTCCTCAACGACGACGGCACCGTCAACGAAAACGGCGGCAAGTATCAGGGCATGGACCGCTACGCCTGCCGGAAGGCGATCGTTGCGGATCTCGAGGCCGAGGGCTACCTTGTGAAGGTCGAGCCGTATTCCCACAACGTCGGCACCTGCTACCGCTGCCACAACGATGTGGAGCCGCTCATCTCCGCGCAGTGGTTCGTTAAAATGGCGCCGCTGGCGAAGGAAGCGCTCGAGGTCGTGAAGGACGGCCGCATCCGCTTTGTTCCCGACCGCTTCACCAAGATCTACAACAACTGGATGGAAAACGTCCACGACTGGTGCATCTCCCGCCAGCTCTGGTGGGGCCATCAGATCCCGGCGTGGTACTGCGACGAGTGCGGCCACATCAACGTCTCGCGCGAGGACCCGACGAAGTGCGAAAAGTGCGGCTGCACGAAGCTGACCCGCGAGGAGGACGTGCTCGACACGTGGTTCTCGTCCGCGCTCTGGCCGTTCTCGACGCTCGGCTGGCCGGATCTGAATTCGAAGGATCTGCAATACTGGTATCCGACGACCGATATGGTCACGGGCTATGATATCATCTTCTTCTGGGTCGCGCGTATGATCTTCTCCGGCATGGAGCAGATGAAGAAGGAGCCGTTCAAGACCGTCTTTATCCACGGCCTTGTCCGCGACGACAAGGGACGCAAGATGTCCAAGTCGCTCGGCAACGGCATCGACCCGCTGGAAATGATCGACAGCTACGGTGCGGACGCCCTGCGCTTCAACCTCATTACCGGAAATTCGCCCGGAAACGACATGCGCTTCTACACCGAAAAGTGCGAGGCCATGCGTAATTTCGCCAACAAGATCTGGAACGCGAGCCGCTATGTGCTCATGAATCTGACCATCGACGAGACCGGCCTTCCGCCCATGGACGAGCTGGAGATCGAGGACAAGTGGGTGCTCTCGAAGCTCAATACGCTCATCAAAGAGGTCACGGAGAACATGGACGCCTACGAGCTGGGCGTGGCCTCCGCGAAGGTCTATGACTTCATCTGGGACACCTACTGCGACTGGTATATCGAGCTGACCAAGGCCCGTCTGTACGCCGAGGACGAAAAGAGCAAGCGCAACGCCCAAAAGGTGCTGGTCTATGTGCTCGACCAGTTCCTGCGGCTGCTGCATCCGTTCATGCCGTTCATCACCGAGGAGATCTGGCAGGCCATCCCGCACGAGGGCGAATTCCTCATCAAGGCCGAGTGGCCCGTCTACCGCGAGGAGCTGAGCTTCAAGGCGGAGTCCGCCGTCATGGAATCGGTCAAGAACGCCATTTCGGCCATCCGCGCCCGCCGTGCGGAGATGAACGTCCCGCCGTCGAAGAAGGCCGCGCTCTACGTCGTTTCTTCGCACGCCGATACCTTCCGTCAGGGTGAGGGCTTTATCAAGCGTCTGGCCTATGCCGATCAGGTCGTCATCTGCGACGGCGACCCGGAGGGTCACGAGGATATGCTCTGCGTCGTCACGGCGGACGCGAAGCTCTATATCCCGCTGTCCCAGCTCATCGACGTGGAAAAGGAGCTGGCCCGCATCGCAAAGGAAAAGGAAAACTGCCTGCGGCAGATCGCCATGTTCGAGGGCAAGCTTTCGAACGAGCAGTTCGTCTCCCGCGCGCCGGAAAAGGTCGTCGCCGATCAGCGCGAAAAGCTTGAAAAGAACCGCGCGCTCCTGCGTCAGCTGGAGGAAAGCGAAGCGCGTCTGAAAAAGTAAGACGCCGCCCGCGTTTCGACGGGAAAAGCCGGGAATAAATTCTATAATGGACACGCATGGAGCTTCCGTGCGTGTCCATTTTTGATATAGGGAGGATTTCCTTTGAATCTGACGAGCTTTTTACAGGACAAGCGTCTGACCATCGCGCTCAAGGGCGAGATCGACCACCACAGCGCGAAGGACACGATGCGCGTGGTCGGAAACAAGATCGACCTCTATCTGCCGGTCGTCTGCGTGCTGGATTTCCGGGAGGTCGGCTTTATGGATTCCAGCGGCATCGCCATCGTTATTTCCGCCATCCGGCATATGCGGGAGATCGGAGGAAAGGTGCTGCTCCGGGACGTTCCGGCGCAGCCGATGAAGGTGCTGCTGGCCTCCGGGATCGACAAAATCGTGCAAATTGAAGAGAGGAGCCTAGTCAATGAAGTGTGAGAATTATATGAAGCTCGAATTTCCGAGCCGTTCCGCAAACGAGAGCTTCGCGCGGGCCAGCGTCGCGTGCTTTGCCGCGCAGCTAGACCCGACGCTCGACGAAATGAACGACATCAAGACTGCCGTCTCCGAGGCGGTCACAAACTGCATTGTCCACGCCTATAAGGACACCATCGGGACAGTCTATCTCCGCTGCCGCATCCTGTCCGGCGATACGCTGGACATACAGGTCAAGGACCGGGGCTGCGGCATTGCGGATGTGGAGGCTGCCCGCAAGCCGATGTTCACGACCGGCGGTGAGGAGCGCAGCGGTATGGGCTTTACGATCATGGAGAGCTTCATGACGGAGCTGCGCGTCGCGTCCGTACCCGGAAAGGGCACGACCGTACATATGAAGCGGAAGATCGTCCGGCGGGGGAGTCAGGCGTGACTGTGACGCAGGAAGAGCTGATCCTCCGCGCCCAGAGCGGCGACCGTCAGGCTGGGGAGCAGCTGGTCGTGGAGAATTCCGGCCTGATCTGGTCGATCGCACGGCGCTATTTCGGGCGCGGCGTCGATCCGGACGATCTGTACCAGCTCGGCTGTGTCGGCTTTCTCAAGGCCATCGCGGGCTTTGACGTGCAGTACGGGACGCAGTTTTCGACGTATGCCGTCCCGAAGATCGCAGGCGAGATCCGGCGCTTTCTCCGCGATGACGGCTCCGTCAAGGTCAGCCGGAGCCTCAAGGAGCGCGCCGCCGCCATCAAGCTCACGCGCCAGAGGCTGACCGGAACGCTCGGACGGGAGCCGACGCTCTCGGAGCTTGCGGCGGAGCTTGATTTGACCGTTGAGGAGATCGCGTCGGCGGAGACGGCGACCGCCAGCGCCGAATCCATCCAGAAGGAGACCGGCGAGGAGGGCTTCACGCTCGAAAACGTGCTCTGCACGTCCGGGATCGAGGACGGCATTCTGGAGCGCGTTGCGCTGCGCGACGCTATTGCAAGGCTGCAAAGCCGGGAGCAGACCGTCATCATCCTGCGCTATTTCCACGCACTGACGCAGGAAAAGGTGGCGCAGATCGTCGGTGTGTCGCAGGTGCAGGTGAGCCGCATCGAGAAGAAGGCGCTGGCTGAGCTTCGTAAATATATTTGACGCAAGGGCAAAAATGTTTTAGAATAACAGCATCCGAATGAAATGGGTGCCGTTATGAACACTGAATTTGAAAACCGATTTCTGAGTGCGCGGAGGGCCGTGATCGCATCCCGCTTTTCCAACCTCAATGATATGCAGCTTCAGGCCGCTCTGACGACAGAGGGGCCTTTGCTGCTTCTGGCCGGAGCCGGAAGCGGCAAAACGACCGTTCTGATCCAGCGCATCGCCAATCTGATCTCCTATGGCTGCGCCTCCGACAGCGCGGAGATCCCCGACCATATCTGCGAGGAGGATGTCACGTTCCTCGAGCAGTATTTAGCTGCTCCGGAGCCTTCACAGAAGGCCCGCGCGGACGCGCTATGCGCGCTCCGGCCCGTTGCGCCGTGGAGCATCATTGCCATCACGTTCACCAACAAGGCTGCGAACGAGCTGAAGGAGCGTCTGACGCGGATGCTGGGCACGGAAGCGCTGGACGTGTGGGCCATGACCTTCCACTCCGCCTGCTGCCGCATCCTACGGCGCGACATCGAGAAGCTGGGCTTTGACCGGAGCTTTACGATCTACGACACGAGCGACTCTGAGCGCGTGGTGAAGGATATCCTGCGCGACATGAGTCTGGATGAAAAGGTCTTTGCGCCGCGTCTGGTGCTGAGCATCGTCTCCAAGGCCAAGGACAAGCGGCAGGAGCCTGCGGAATTCGAGCGCACGGTGGCCTTCTCCGGCGACTACCGGATGGAGAAGATCGCGCTCATCTACGCCGAGTACCAAAAGCGTCTCAAGGAGGCGAACGCTCTGGACTTTGACGACATCATCCTCAAGACCGTCGAGCTTCTGGAACGATTTGAGGATGTTCGTACATACTATCAGAAGAAGTTCCGCTATGTTCTGATCGACGAGTATCAGGACACGAACCTGCTGCAATACCAGCTCTCGTCGCTGCTGGCAGGCGGGTATGAGAATATCTGCGTTGTCGGCGACGACGACCAGTCGATTTACAAGTTCCGCGGCGCGACCATCGAAAACATTCTTTCCTTTGAAAAGCAGTACCGCGGCGCGAAGGTCATTCGCCTCGAGCAGAATTACCGCTCCACGGAGATCATTTTGCAGGCGGCCAACGCCGTTATTTCCCACAACAAGGGCCGTAAGGGGAAGACGCTCTGGACGAAAAACGGCGGCGGTGAAAAGATCACAGTCTACGAGGCAAACGACGGCGTGGACGAGGCAAACTACGTTGCAAACCGGATCATTACCCGTTCGCACGGCCGCGGCTTCAAGGATTACGCCGTTCTCTACCGCACGAACGCGCAGTCCAACGCGATGGAATATGCGTTCAAGCGCAGCGGCGTTCCATACCGCATCATCGGCGGCACACGCTTCTTTGACCGCGCGGAGGTCAAGGACATGCTGGCCTATCTCTGCGTGATCAATAACCGCGCGGACGATCTCCGCCTGCGGCGCATTCTGAACAATCCGCCGCGCGGCATCGGCCCGAAAACCATCGAGATGGCCGAGCGGCAGTCAACCGCGGCTGCCCTGCCGCTCTACAGTGTCATTTCCGACCCCTACAGCTATCCGAGCCTTGAAAAGGCGGCGCAGAAGCTGATGGCGTTCACAGTCATGATCGAGGAATGCGCGGAGCTGCTGCAAACGCTGAGCCTCGCGGATTTCTACGACGAGGTGCTGGTGCGGACGGGCTATCTCGCCATGCTGGAGGAAAAGGACGACGTGGAATCGCGCACCCGCGCAGAAAACGTCCGCGAACTCAAATCCAGCATCCTCAGCTATATGGAAAACAGCGACGCGCCGACGCTCTCCGGTTTTCTGGAGGAGATTGCGCTCTATACCGACATCGAGCAGTATGACGCCGACGCGGACGCCGTCGTCATGATGACCATGCACAGCGCCAAGGGACTGGAATTTCCGAATGTGTTCCTTGTCGGCGTGGAGGAGGGACTCTTCCCCGGTACGCGGAGCCTTGGCGACCCGGACGAGATGGAGGAGGAGCGGCGGCTCTGCTACGTCGCCATCACGCGCGCCAAGCAGACGCTCTGCATCAGCTACGCACGGCAGCGTATGCTTTACGGACGCACCAACAGCTGCCTTCCGTCGCGCTTTATCGACGAGCTGCCCGAGGAATGCGTAGAACGCGTCGGCGTGATGCCGCGCAGGCCGGAGACGGAGCGCTATGAGCGCCCGCGCTCGAGCCTCTACGGCGACGACGGCTGGTACCGCCCGTCTGCGCCTGCGCGTCCTGCGCGGGACTATTCCTCCGTTACGCAGACGCTGAAAAAGCCGAAGGCAAACGTTTCGTTCGCTAAGGGTGATATGGTCATGCACAAGGCGTTCGGAAAGGGCATGGTGCTGACCGTTCTGCCGATGGGCGGCGATGCGCTGCTGGAGATCGCGTTCGACGGCTGCGGCACCAAGCGCCTCATGGCCAACGCCGCAGGCGTCCATATGACGAAGCTCTAGGGTGTATCTGAAAACTCCCAACGCACCCGGACAGCGGGCCTTTTCACGCTGCGCTGCACCATTTTTTCTTGAAATACGTCAGTATTCCTGCGAAAAAATGTCTTGCGCAACGTAAAAATCCCTCGCTGTCGGTCACATCATGAGTTTTCAGATACACCCTAAGGAATCGCTGAATAAATCACGCGCACCTTCATACCCATAGGGTGTGGAGGTGGGCCCATGAATCGAAGAAAACGAAACCGACGCCGCTTCCGGCTGATCGTGTTCCTGCTGCTTTTTACCGGGGTGCTGGTGCTGCTGCGCTTCCGCTATATGCCCTTTTTGCGTGAGGCCGCGCGGACGCGCGTCATCAACGTCGCCTCCGACCGCATCAACGACGCCATCTATGCTCAGATCGCCAGCGGCTCGATCGATTACTCCCGCGTCGTGTGTCTGGAAAAGAATACGAACGGGGAGATCACGGCGCTGCGCACGAATATGGCGGAGATCAATCAGCTGAAGGCGGAGACGCTGGCGCTGCTTTCGGAGCAGCTGATGGAAATGGACACGGAGGAGCTGAAAATTCCGATTGGGAGCATTCTCATGCCGGAATTTCTCGCCGGAAAGGGGCCGGGGCTGCCGGTCCGCGTCGTCTCGCTCAGCACGACCGACGCCGACTTCTACAGCGAGTTCACCTCTGCCGGGATCAACCAGACACACCAGCGCATTTTGCTGGAGATCAAGATCTGCATGAGCGTCCTGACGCCAGCCGGGACGGAAAGCGTCGATGTGGCGTCGGTGATCGTCGTGGCGGAGACCGTGATTGTCGGCAGCGTGCCGGACAGCTATTTTCAGCTCGGACAATTGCCGTCCTCAGAAGAGAAAGGATGACCGATATGGATATCAGACAGGAAATGGAGCAGCTCATTCGTGAGCTGGAACGCGCCAATCACCAGTATTATGTGCTCGACGCGCCGGAGATGCCGGACTTTGAGTACGACCGGAAGCTTCGGCAGCTCGAGGAGCTGGAACGCGAATATCCGCAGTACGCCTCGCCGCTGAGTCCGACGAAGCGCGTCGGCGGCGAAGCGGTCAGCGCGTTCCAGAAGGTACGCCACGCCGTCCCGCTGGAAAGCTTGCAGGATGTTTTTTCCTTTGAGGAATTTGAGGAATTCGACGCGCGGCTGCGTGAGACGGAGCCGAACGCCGTCTACAGCGTTGAGCCGAAGGTGGACGGACTGTCCGTCGCGCTGGAATATGTGGATGGACGATTCGTGCGTGGTGCGACGCGCGGCGACGGCCTCGTCGGCGAGGACGTGACCGAAAATCTCAAGACCATCCGCTCCATTCCCATGACGCTTGAGGGCGCGCCCGCACGGCTGATCGTGCGCGGCGAGGTGTTCATGCCGCGCGCCAGCTTTGCCCGCCTCAACGAGGCGCGTGAGGCGGCAGGGAAGAGCCTATTCGCCAATCCGCGCAATGCGGCGGCTGGCTCCCTGCGCCAGCTCGACCCGAAGATCGCCGCCCAGCGCGGACTGGATATCCTTGTTTTCAATATGCAGCTGGCGGAGGGTGTCTCCTTTGAGACGCACGCGCAGACGCTGGACTATCTGCGCGGCCTCCGCTTTAAGGTCATTCCCTATACGCTCTGCGGCTCCGCAAGGGAAGCGGAAAGCCAGATTACCGCCATCAATGAGGGCCGCTATGGCCTGAGCTACGATATCGACGGCGCGGTCATGAAGCTCAACAGCCTCGCCGGGCGCGCACGCCTTGGCAGCACGGCAAAATTCCCGCGCTGGGCCGCGGCGTTCAAATACCCGCCGGAGATCAAATCGACCGTTCTGGAGGATATCGTCGTGCAGGTCGGCCGGACGGGCGTGCTGACGCCGCGCGCGGTCGTTGCGCCGGTCTATCTGGCCGGAACGACCGTCACGAGCGCCACGCTCCACAATCAGGACTTCATTTCCGAAAAGGACGTCCGCATCGGCGATACCGTGAAGATCCGGAAGGCGGGGGAGATCATCCCCGAAATTCTGGAGGTCGAGCTGGACAAGCGCCCCGCCGGTGCGAAGCCGTATTTTTTGCCGCAGTTCTGCCCGGTCTGCGGCGCGCCGGTCGAGCGCGACGAGGATGGAGCAGCGCTCCGCTGCACCGGCGCGGAATGTCCGGCGCAGCTTTCACGGAATCTGGCACACTTCGTCTCGCGCGAGGCAATGGACATCGACGGCCTCGGAAGCGCCATCATCGATCAGCTGATCGAACATAAAATGATTGCCAATCCCGCCGACCTCTATCAGCTCGACTACGAGGCCTTTGCGGAGCTGCCGGGTCAGGGACAAAAATCGGCGGACAACCTCCGCAAGGCAATCGAAGCAAGCAAGCAGAACGATCTTTCGCGCCTGCTGACCGCGTTCGGCATACGTCAGGTCGGTGTCAAGGCGGCAAAGACCCTCGCCGCGCACTTCGGCACGCTGGACGCGCTGATGGGTGCATCGGTGGAGGAGCTGAGCGCAGTTCCGGATGTGGGCGAGATCACCGCCGAGAGCATCCACGGCTGGTTCGCAAGCGCGCAGTCCCGCGACCTGATCGAGCGGCTGCGCGCAGCTGGCGTCAATTTCGAAAGCCGCAATACCGTGACTGACACGCGCTTTGCCGGAAAGACCTTCGTTCTGACCGGCTCTCTGAGCCTGTTCACGCGCGACGAGGCGACGGAAAAGATCGAAGGCTTCGGCGGCAAGGCCTCCGGCTCTGTTTCCAGGAAAACGACCTATGTCGTCGCGGGCGAAAACGCGGGCAGCAAGCTGAAAAAAGCCAATGAGCTTGGGATCCCTGTCCTGACCGAGGAAGAATTCCTGGAGATGCTCAAATGAGGATCATGCTTCTTTGCAGCTGCGGCCTTTTGCTGGAGCACGCGGGTGAAAGCCTCCTGATCGACGCGCCAAACGGAAGCCTCCCGCCGTTTTATGAATTCCCGGACGCGGAAATGCAGAAATTATTGGATGGGACTGGCGTTTATTCCGGCCTGTGCGGCGTGTTTTTTACGCATCTGCACCCGGATCATTACGATGAAGCGCGGGTAAACGCCCTGCTCTGCAGGCGCGGCGCACTGACAACGTTTTTGCCGGACAAACAGATGCCTGAGACGATCACACGAACGGCCGGGCCGTTTACCGTGGAATGCCGCCGCTTTCCGCACATGCCGGCTCCGAAGTTCCCGGATGTGGCGCACTATGTCCTGCTGGTCACAGCAGGCGGCCGGAGCGTCTACATCACGGCGGACGCCGTTCCGGATGCGGCGGCGCATCGCGCCGTCCTGCACGGCCGGAGACCGCAGCTGGCCTTCTGGAACAGCCAAAGCCTGTCCTATCCGGATATGCGCGCGCTCCTGCGCGAGGAAACGGAGCAGAGCGCGATCTATCACATGCCGGTCGATCCGGCAGACCAAAGCGGCATCCGGCGCAAGAGCGAACGCAATATGCAGCGCTATGGCGCGGAGCTGCCGAATGTCTGCGTCCTGACGCAGTATCCCTCGGAACTGAATATTTAAAAAGCTGAGCTGCCGCCCCATTTCAGGGCGGCAGCCTTTTTGTCAGGAATCAATGGCGGGATTCATAAAATAGACATTCTTCTGGTCGAGCTTTTCGCGCAGCAGCTGGACAGCCTCGCCGAAGCGCTGGAAATGCACGATCTCGCGCTCACGGAGGAAGCGGATGACGTCGTTCACATCCGGGTCGTCGGAAAGCCGCAGGATGTTGTCGTAGGTCAAGCGGGCCTTCTGCTCTGCCGCCAGATCCTCGACGAGATCGGCCATGGGGTCGCCGGTGACGGCGATGCTGCCCGCGCTCCACGGCGTGCCGGAGGCCGCCTGCGGATAGACGCCCGCCGTATGATCGACGAAGTAGGGCGCGAAGCCCGCTTCCCGCTGCTGCTCCTCCGTCAGATTCCGTGTCAGCTGGTGAACGATCGTACCGACCATCTCCAGATGCCCAAGCTCCTCCGTGCCGATGTCCGTCAGGAGGCCCTTCAGCTCCGGATAGGGCATGGAATAGCGCTGGCTCAGATACCGGAGGGAAGCGCCAAGCTCCCCGTCTGGACCGCCATATTGCGAAATGATGATCGCCGCGAGGCGCGGGTCGGTATTGGCGATCTTGATCGGATACTCCAACCGCTTTTCATATACAAACATGCTCAGCCCTCCTTACGGTATTCCCACGGCCACGGATCGTTCAGCCATGTGTATGTTCCGCTCTGTGCCGATTCCAGCTGCGTGAGCGCGGCGCCGCTCTGCTGGTACTGCTGCATGGCCTCTTCGTAGCGCTCCGCGTACTGATTGAAGAGCGCGGTCGCCTCTGTGTCGCTCTGGTGCGTATCGAGATAAAGCCCCAGTTCCCGGAGCGCAAAGCCAAGCTCCTGGATCTGGACGAGCGCCGTGCCGTTTTTCTTCGTCTCGTTGACCTTTCCCATAAACGGCAGGTCAAGGCCCGGGAAGATCGTCCCGCGAACGAGTGCCTTCGGCGTCTGGTACTGCTTACTTCCGCCCTGCTGGAACGGAACGTATGGATTGGCCAGCGGCGCGCAGCTCGGAAGCTGTCCGTCCGCGTCCGCGCAGAGATAGGGGAGAGCCGGCGTCTGCTCGTCAGCCGCTGCCCGTGCCTGCATGGCCGCGCGCTGCTCCTGTTCGTTTCTGCAACAAGCTGTCAAAATAAAACTCCCTTTCTGAGTGTGTTTGCGGCAGTGTTCTGCCCATTCCCAATGTATGCCGTCAGGTTTCGACATGTGAGAACGCCGAGACTTGACTTGAGGCGATTATCTGATAGAATAAAAACGATCCGCGCTGGCGGTATCCTTTGCCTATAGGGAGATACGATCATGTTCAAGCTTATTAAAACTGAGGGGAAAGCCCGGCGCGGCGAGTTCACCTGCCCGCACGGAACGGTGCAGACGCCGGTTTTCATGAATGTCGGCACACAGGCCGCGATCAAGGGCGCGCTGAGCGCAGAGGATCTGGAGCACATCGGCACGCAGGTCGAGCTTTCGAATACCTATCACCTGCATCTTCGTCCCGGCGACGAGACGGTCAAGGCCATGGGCGGACTGCATAAGTTCATGACGTGGAACGGCCCTATTCTCACGGATTCCGGCGGTTTTCAGGTGTTTTCTCTTGCGCAGCTGCGCAAGATCAAGGAGGAGGGCGTGACGTTCGCCTCCCATCTTGACGGTCACAAGATCTTTATGGGGCCGGAGGAGAGCATGCGCATCCAGTCCAACCTTGGCTCGGACATCGCCATGGCGTTTGACGAGTGCGTGGAAAATCCTGCGAAGTATCCCTATGCAAAGGCCTCCTGCGAACGGACGGCGCGCTGGCTCGCGCGCTGCAAGGAGGCGCTTGCAAAGTACAATGCCGAGCCGGACGCCGTCAATCCCGGCCAGCAGCTCTGGGGCATCAATCAGGGCGCGACGTTTGACGATCTGCGCATCTGGCACATGAAGGAGATCGCCAAGCTCGACCTGCCGGGCTACGCCATCGGCGGTCTTGCCGTCGGCGAAAGCACGGAGGAGATGTACCGGATCATTGAGGCCGTCGAGCCGTACATGCCCGCCGACCGGCCGCGCTATCTGATGGGCGTTGGGACGCCGTCGAACATCATTGAGTCCGTCGCGCGCGGCGTGGACTTCTTCGACTGCGTCATGCCCGCGCGCAACGCACGTCACGGCCGTCTCTTCACATGGAGCGGCGCGGTCAATATGAAAAACGCGAAGTACGAGCGTGACGAGCGCCCGATCGACCCGGAATGCGACTGCCCGGTCTGCCGCCGGTTCAGCCGGAGCTACATCCATCACCTTTTCAAGGCGGAGGAAATGCTTGCGATGCGGCTGAGCGTGATGCACAATCTGTATTTCTACAACAAGCTCACTGAGCGCATCCGCGCAGCGCTGGACGACGGCTGCTTTGCAGATTTCCGCGCGGAGTATTCCGAAAAGCTCTCGCAGAAGATCTGAGCCGCAGATTTTACAAATTATTCATCGAAAATCCTGAGCGTCACTTGAAAAGTGCGCTTTATAACGCTATAATAACAAAAGATTAAAACACGGAGGAAAGTATATGTACCTGTTTTTAAGCTCTGCGGCCGGAACTGACGCGGCTGCCGGCGGCGGCTCCATGATTATCATGATGGTCGTTCTGATCGCTGTGTTCTACTTCCTGATGATCCGCCCGGAAAACAAGCGGAAAAAGGAAGCGGAGGCCATGCGCAACGCGCTGAAGGTCGGCGATAACATCACGACCATCGGCGGTATCATCGGCGACATTGTCAGCGTCAAGGACGATTCCATCGTCATTGAGACCAGCTCCGACCGCGTCCGCGTGGAATTCGCGAAGTTCGCCGTTTCGACGAACAACACGGCGGAAAAGGAAGCTGCCAAGAAGCGTACTGCCGCTGCCGAGGCCCGCAAGCAGGCCAAGGCCGACAAGAAGAAAAAGTAATTGCAGACATAAAAGCTCCGGTGAAAACCGGAGCTTTTCTTTTGCGCCTGTGCGTTCTTACCGCCGCACCCATAGAGTCGTTCCCTTTTGATCGCAGAAGGCATGTTCGCGCGTGTACAGGCATAAGCTGTAAGCAAAAGGGGAGGGATGTCTCATGAAGAAATCAAAATGTGAACGGCCGGTCTGGCAGATCGTGCTCGGCGGCGTATTGTCGGCGCTCGTGGTGCTGCTCCTGCTGTCAGCGATTGCGGCGATGCTGGTGCTGAACGGTGTGCTGCCGGTGAAGAGTATTCCGGCGGCAGCAATCGTACTTGCGGCGGCAGGCGCGTTCTGCGGCGCACTGCTGACGGCAAAGCGGCTTCCAGGCAAAAAGCTGCTCGGAGCCGGGCTTTGCTGCGCGGGCTATGTGTGCTTGCTGCTGGTCGGAAATCTGGCGTTCGTAGAGACGCCGCCGGTCAGATTTGCGGTCATTACGCTTCCGTGTGTGGGCGCAGCCTTTCTCGCGGTGCTTCTGTCCAACCGGAAAAAGGGGAGGAGCCATACGGTACGGCGGCGCTGACGGACAGCCTGCATTTTGCATCTCAAGCGTAAATGGTATTTACCCCATAGAAATATGAAAGAATTCTTGCAAAAGCAAGATTTAGCAAGTCAAGGGGTATATTCCACCAGATGTGGTGCTTTCTGCCCGTTGCGCCGCATTTGCAGCGCTTCAACGGTTTCATGGTTCACATAACGCAATTAACATAATTCTTTGGCATAATTAACAAAAATTTAAGAACTTCCGATTTTTCCTTGAATTTCAAGGAAAAATGCAGTATATTAACAGAGCCGTCAGGGAAATGGTCAGTAGAAATAATTTTCGGCACGCCATTTTCTGCTCCGACGGCGGTTTCTTTTCTCTGCTGTCCCTGTTTTCGCATTGTCCCTTGGCATTTGAATACCGCTTCTTGTTTTGATTCATTTTCTGACGTCAACATCTTGTGGTATCTTTCATTTTTGTTTTGGAAGGACAGTCCTATGGCCGACATCGTTACCAGGTATGAGGATTACCTCATCGAGATCAAACACGCATCGAACAATACCGTCGCATCCTACATGCGCGATATTCACCAGTATGCGTCATATCTTCTGGAGCTGGGAAGCGATGTCCTCGACGCCACGCAGCAGACGATCTCCGAGTATGTTCACTGGCTTCAGGGCCGGGGAAAGTCTCCGGCGACGGTCTCACGCTCTCTGGCCTCGCTCAAAAGCCTCTATCTCTTCGCCGTCAACGAGGACGAGATCGACCAGAATCCCGTACATAACATCAAGCTGGAGAAGGCCGAAAAGAAGCTGCCGCAGATTCTGAGCGGCAAGGAGGTCGAGCTTCTGCTCGAACAGCCGAAATGCTCGGATATGAAGGGCTACCGCGACAAGGCCATGCTGGAGCTGCTGTACGCGACCGGTATTCGGGTCAGTGAGCTGATCAATCTCAATTACGATGATGTCAGCCTGTCCGGCGGCTTTATCCGCTGTGCCGGAAACGGCAAGGTTCGCATCATTCCGCTGTATCCCGAGGCGCTTCAGGCGATGTCGGATTATATGGAGGATATCCGTCCGAAAATGATCGCTGTACCGACGGAGCAGTCGCTTTTTGTCAATGTTTCCGGCGAACGTATGTCTCGTCAGGGCTTCTGGAAGATCATCAAGTATTATCAGGAAAAGGCGCACATCGACAAGGATATTACGCCGCATACCCTGCGTCACAGCTTTGCGGCGCATCTGCTGGAAAACGGCGCGGATCTCCGGTCCATTCAGGAGATGCTCGGACACAGCGACATTTCCTCTACGCAGGTCTATGCGCAGCTGGTCAAGCAGAATCTTAAGGCCGTGTATAATAAGTACCATCCCAAGGCATGAAGAATAGAAAAGGCAGGCGCACGGTCTTGAACCGTGCGCCTGCTTTTTAAACGCTGTGTCCATAAAAGTTCCCCGCCGTCTTACGGCGGCAGGGAATCAGCGTTTCCTGTAGTCTGTGCTTTCTCAGCAGCCGATACCGGTCATGGCCTCCAGTACCTCATACTGCTGCGCATTGAGTCCCTTCTTCATGGAAAGGCCCTCGAGGATGTCGATATCGACCATCTTTCCTGCCTGTGCGCAGATCACGCGGTTGGTCTTGCCCTCTGCAAGCGCCTGCACGGCGTGGTAGCCCATACGGGTCGCCATAACGCGGTCACGCGCCGACGGCGTACCGCCGCGCTGGATATGGCCGAGGATCGTGACGCGCGGGTCGAGGCCCAGCACCTCGTGAATGCCCTTGCCGATCTCGGTGCCGCTTCCGGCGCCTTCAGCGACAATGATCATGAAATGCGTGTTGCCGGCAAGGCGGGATTGACGGATGCGGTCGATGACGTCGCGCTCAAAGTCCACGCCCTTTTCGGGGACGAGTACTGCCGTTGCGCCGGTCGCAAGGCCGACATAGAGCGCCAAATGGCCCGCGTTATGGCCCATGACCTCGGCGACGGAGCAGCGCTCATGAGACTGCATCGTGTCGCGCAGGCGGTCGATGGCCTCGACAGCCGTATTGGCCGCCGTGTCGTAGCCAATGGTGTATTCGGTGCAGACGATGTCGTTGTCGATGGTCGCCGGGACGCCCGCCACGGAAACGCCCTGCTTGCTCAGCTCGACAAGGCCCCGGAAGGTGCCGTCGCCGCCGATACCGACGATGCCGTCCAGACCAAGCAGCTTGCAGGTCGAGGCCGCCTTCTGCTGGCCCTCCAGCGTGCGGAATTCCTCGCTGCGGGCGGTGTAGAGCATCGTGCCGCCGCGATTGATGATATGCGAAACGCTGTCTGCCGTCAGCTTGATAAAATCGCCATTGATCAGGCCGTTATAGCCGCGGCGGATGCCGATGCACTCGATCCCGCGGAAGGTGGAGGCCCGCACGACCGCGCGCACAGCGGCGTTCATGCCCGGCGCGTCGCCGCCGGAGGTCAGGACGCCGATCCGTTTGACTGCATTCTCCATAAAAAGGATTCCTTCTTTCCCTGTTATTTTTAACTGAATTTTACCGCAAAACCATCTCCATGTAAATGCTCAATTTTATTTTTGCCTGAATTTTTACATTTCCTTAAGAATCTGCTCATATTTTCTTTTTGCCTTGGAAAAACTCGGTATTGGTGCTATAATGGTTTCCATAATTCAGAAGAGGGGGCGGCTGTGTGAATCAGATAAGTCAGATCATCAGCGAAGTCAAGAAGGCTGTGGTGGGGAAGGACCGCGTTTTGATCTGGGTCATGACGGTCATTCTGGCGCGCGGACATATTCTGCTGGAGGATATCCCCGGCGTCGGGAAAACGACGATGGCGCTTGCCTTTTCCCGGGCGCTTGGGCTGGATTATGGGCGTGTGCAGTTTACACCGGACGTGCTTCCTTCCGATATCACCGGCTATTCCATATATAATAAGGACACCGGCGAGATGCGTTATCAGCCGGGCGCGATCCTCTGCAATCTCTTTCTCGCGGACGAGCTGAACCGCGCGACCTCGCGCACGCAGTCCGCGCTGCTGGAGGCGATGGAGGAGGGACAGGTCACGGTCGATGGCATCAGCCACCGCATCCCGCAGCCGTTCTGCGTATTTGCCACGCAGAACCCGACCGGTGCTTCCGGCACGCAGCTGCTGCCGGACTCGCAGATGGACCGCTTTACCGTCCGTATGTCGATCGGCTATCCGGCTCCGGCGGATGAACGGAACATGGTCCTGAACCGCCAGGGCAGCAATCCGCTTGGGCAGGTGCGGCAGGTCGTCCGGCGTGAGGAGCTCATCGCCATGCAGGAGCAGGCGTCCCGCGTGTACATGAAGGAAGAGATCGTCGATTACGCCGTTTCGCTGGTCGGCGCGACGCGAAACCATCCGCTCATTCTGCGCGGAGCCAGTCCGCGCGCAACGCTCTCCGTCACGGCAATGGCGAAGGCCGTCGCGTACATTCAGGGCCGCGATTACGTTGTTCCCAAGGACGTTCAGGCCGTTTTCGTCAACACCGTTGCGCACCGCCTGCTGATGACGCCGGAGGCCGAGGCGAAGGGTATCACGCCCGACAGTGTTCTGGAACAGATACAATCCACTACAACCGCGCCGAGGATCTGACCATGCTCAAAAACAGGCTTCTTTACGCGGCGCTTCTGATTGGCCTGATCTTTTTCCATGCCTTTTATACCGGCTGGATCTCGTGGTTTCTGCTGATCTTCACGCTTTGCCTGCCGCTTTTGTCGCTGCTTTGCAGCCTGCCGTTTCTGCTGAGCCAGCAATTTTCCGCGCAGCTTCCGGCGCAGTGCCTGCGCGGAGAGGAACGCGGCATCCGGCTCATAAATCAGAGCGCGACGCATATGCCGGCGCTTCCATGCAGCTTTCAGCTCGTCTGCGCCGACCGTCTGGCAGGAAGCAGCGATGTGCAGCGCTACGCCTTCGCGGCGTGGAACTATCGCGATATCCGGCTCGATACGGCGCATTGCGGCGCTTACGACCTTTCCTTCGCAAAGGCCCGTCTGACGGACTATCTCGGTCTGTTCTCCTTTCGGATGAATCTTCCGGCGCTTGGACGCATATACGTCCTGCCACGGAAGCAGCAGCCGGAGCCGCTTCCGAATCTGAGCCGTTTTCAGGCGCGGGCCTTTCGCCCGAAGCCCGGCGGCGGCTTTTCGGAGATACACGATATGCGCGAATACCGCCCTGGTGACGGGATGCGGGATATCCACTGGAAGCTCTCCGCAAAGACGGATACGCTGATTGTCCGCGAGGCGCTGGAGCCGAATCGGAGCCAGCTCCTGCTGACGCTCGACCTGCGCGGGAGCCGCGCGGAGATTGACCGGACACTGGACATACTCAACTGGATGAGCATATGGCTTCTGGAGCATGAGGCGGCGCACTATGTCTGCTGGCTCCAGCCGGAGACGTGTGAGCCGGAGACGGCAGCGGTCGCGTCCGAGGAGGATATCCAAAAGCTGATGGAACGGCTCCTGTCCGCAGCGCTGCGCGGTGATCTGCCGTCGATTGCGGAAAAGGGCTTCACCTCCGCCGACTGGCGCTATCACATCCGCCTTCCCGAAACGCAAAAGGAGGGCTGTGCATGAAGAAAGCATCCGTTTTCTCCGTCCTTTCCGCCATACTGCTCACATGGGCCGTCACGGTCGGCGCGATTTTCTGTCCCATTACGGCCTTCCGCATCCCGGCGGAGCCGCTGACGCTCATTTTGTTCAGCGGCGCGCTGGCCATCCTGTTTTCGATCCTGCTTGCACTGCGGCGCGGCTGGATCGGGCTGGGACTCCTGTTTGCCGCTCTGGCGGCGTTCGTGGTCGTCCGGTGGGAGGATATTGTCAGCGCCTTCTACGCGGCGGCTGACAGCATCGTTCCGGTTTTCTGCGATGCGTTCCATCTGGGAATGGAGCTTCAAATGCCGGATGGCGTCCAGGTCTCGGAGACCGCAGATGCGGTTTTGCTTGCCGCCGCGGTTCCGGTCGCGTTCTTTTCGTCGTGGGGTCTGCTCCGGCGGCACAGTGCGATCCCGTGCGTGGCCGCGGGCCTGCCGTTTCTGATCGCCTGTCTCATCATTCTTGAGACCGTTCCGGCTACGTGGGCCGTGCTGCTGCTGACCGGCTCGATCGCGCTGGTCATTCTGACGCAGAGCATCCGCACGGCGGATGCGGAGGCTGCCGCGAGGCTATGCTTCCGGCTGACGCTTCCGGTCTTTGCGCTGGCGCTGCTTTTGTCTCTGATCTCACCGCCGGACAGCTACACAAGAGGGAATTGGGCCGAGGAACTGCAATACAGCATCGGCACCGCCGTCGAAAAGCTCTCCGTCTTTCGTCGGAACGAGCGCACCGGACAGGTCGAATTCGTTTCGCCGTTTGCTCCGAGTACGCTCGGAAGCCGCAGCTGGGATTCGAGCGTGGAGCGCGTCAACCTGTCGCGCGTCGGCCCGCAGGGAAAGACCGGACGGCACGTCATGGACATTTACTCGCCGGTCAACGGTGACTATCATCTGCGCGCGGTATCCCTCGGGGATTACGAGAAGAATGAATGGCTCGCGCTCGACGAATCACTTTACGACGGTATCGATGTGCCGCAGGATGCTTTTTTGCAGCTTTCGTATTCTCCGGACTCCGTCCGCACCATCCAGATACGGACGGACATGAAATCCTCCGTTTATTATCTGCCCTATAAGCCGGTGTCCTATCCGGAGAATGCCGCGCCGTATCTGGATGCCTATGTCCGCAACCAGAGCCAGCTGACGCAGTATTCGGTCGATTATACGCCGGCGACGCTCCGCCTCACCAGCTTTGTGGACAGTGCCTACAGTAACTTCGTTCAGGAGCATTACACGACGCTTCCGCAGGAGCTGACTGACGGCCTGGACGCACTTACACCCGTCGTCTCCATGAATGTACGGAATTTGTCTCCGCAGGAGATCGCGCAAGCCGTCAAGGGCTTTGTTCAGGAAGGGAAGTCCTATGACCTGAACACGCCGCGTGTCCCGGACGGCGAGGATTTTGTGCTATGGTTTCTGGAAAGCAGCGATACCGGCTACTGCGTACATTTTGCGACGGCGGCGGCCGTCCTGCTCCGATATTTTGGCGTTCCTGCGCGGTATGTGACCGGTTATTTTGTGTCTGCTTCTGGCGGACAATGGACTGCCGTCACCGAGGACGACGCACACGCATGGGTCGAGTATTATAACGGCACGGATTGGTGCGTTCTAGAGCCGACGCCCGCAGACCTCACATCTGCGGAAAGCAGTGAGTCGGACAATACATCGGATACGCCGGAAGCGCCGGAAAATAACGACCAAGCACCGCCTCAGAGCGATCAGAATACCGATCCGCAGCCTTCGCAGACCGATCCGACGCCGGTCGATGCGCCTGCGGAAACGACGGATGGAAGTCCGCAGAGCACGGACACAGCGGGAACAACAGCAGGGAAGAGCGGCTCGTGGGGAGCCGTCGTCGGCTGGACGCTCGGTATTCTTGGCTTTATCGGGTTATGGTTCCTGTATCGCGTGCTGCGCCTTTCCGGGCGAAGCGCTCAGCTGCTGCACGGCCCGTCCAACCGCCGCGCGGTCATGTATTACCGGCACATCCGATATCTCAGCAGATTCACAAAGGACGAGATCCCGGAGGAGCTTTCTGCGCTTGCGGAAAAGGCAAAATTCAGCCAGCACAAGATCAGCCCGGAGGAACTTGCACAGATGCAGGCGCACAGCGATAAGCTGCTGCAAAAGCTCATGCAGACGCGGAGCCTCTGGCAGCGATTCCTGTATCGGATGATCTATGTGATCTATTAAAATTTCGGCGGACGCAGCATCTGCGTCCGCTGAAATTCTTCGTTTCTGCGTCCTTTGAAAACAATGGCTATTTGGGCAGGGCAGCGGATCCCACTGCGCCCGACGCATCAAAACCTGATTTTATTTTGCTGCGAGAATGGCATTCGGGAAATTGCTCTGGATTTCCTGATTGCCGTTAACGCAACAAAATAAAAATTTTGTTGCGTTTGCAGTACAAGTGTGCTATAATAAGGCTGTCAAACAAGGCCGGACGCCTTTGGCGTTCGATCCGGACAATACGGCGCCGCTCATACAGGAGGCATTTTCATGCAGACATATCAGGACTGCCCGCAGGTGCTGCGCGAGTTTTTATCCTACCACGAGACAATCAAGGGCCAATCCAAACGCACCGTCTCCGAATATTATCTGGACATCCGGATGTTCCTGCGCTTTGTGAAGCTGATGCGCAATGCGCTTCCGGTCAATACGCCGCTTGAGGACGTACCGATCAAGGACGTCGATCTGGACTTCGTACGCAGCATTTCTTCCACAGAGGTTTTCGATTTCCTGTCGTTTCTTGCAAACGACCGTGTGCCGGAAGGCTCGCATGACGATCCCGGTATCGGCTCCGCTGCGCGTGCGCGGAAGCTCTCCGCCATCAAATCCTTCTACAATTATCTCTCCGTTTCGACCAAGCAGATCAAGGAAAATCCCGTCAAGGACATCGAGTTTCCGAAAATTCGCCGAAGCCTGCCGAAATATCTGACACTTGAGGAATCCACGGCGCTCCTGAAGGCCGTTTCCGGTCCCAATCAGAAGCGTGACTTTGCCATTCTGATGCTCTTTCTCAACTGCGGCATCCGTCGTTCGGAGCTGGTCGGGCTGAATCTGACGGACGTGTATGACGACCGCATTCGCGTCGTCGGCAAGGGCAACAAGGAGCGGATCGTCTATATGGGCTCCTCCTGCCGTAAGGCCATTGACGAATACCTCGTCGAACGCAACAAAATCGTGCTTTCGGACAATCGGGCGCTGTTCGGCTCCCGTGACAAAAACCGGATCAGTGTGACCGCCGTCCATCGGCTGGTCAAAAAGCACCTGCTGGAAGCTGGACTGGATTCGACGCAGTTCTCCGCGCATAAGCTGCGGCACACTGCTGCGACGCTGATGCTGTCGAACGGCGTTGATCTCAAGACGCTCCAGGAGGTTCTGGGACACGAAAACCTCAATACGACGCAGATCTATACGCATGTGGAGAGCACGGAGCTGAAAATTGCCGCAGAGGCCAATCCCCTCTCCAAAATCAAAATCTAAGCAAAAAATCCTGCCAAAAGGCAGGATTTTTCTATAATATGTTCGCTTTTATCCGCCAAGATAGGCTTTCTTGATCGAATCGCTTTCGAGAAGTTCGTGCCCGAGTCCGGAAAGTGTGATCGCTCCGGATTCCAGAACATAGGCCCGGTCCGCGACCTGAAGCGCCATCTGCGCGTTCTGCTCGACCAGCAGAATGGTCGTTCCGGCCTTGTGCAGCGACTGAATGATCCCGAAGATCTGCTCAACCAGCAGCGGCGCAAGGCCCATCGACGGCTCGTCGAGCATCAGAAGCTTCGGCTGGCTCATCATAGCGCGGCCCATCGCCAGCATCTGCTGTTCGCCGCCGGAGAGCGTCCCGCCGACCTGCTTCTGGCGCTCCTTCAAGCGCGGGAAAAGTTCGTAGACCTTCTCCAGATTCTGCGCCAGCTCAGAGCTTGGCCGCGTGTACGCGCCCATTTGCAGATTCTCTTCCACGGTCATGCGGGCAAAAATACGCCGTCCCTCGGGACACTGCACGAGTCCGCGCTGCACGACCTTATTGGGCGGCATCGAGCCGATCATCTCACCCATGAACTCGACCGTTCCGCTTTTCGGCTTCAAAAGGCCGGAGATGGTATTCAAAACGGTGCTTTTTCCGGCGCCGTTCGCACCGATCAGCGTCACGATCTCGCCGTCGGCGACCTCCAGAGAGACGCCCTTGACCGCGTGGATCGCGCCGTAATAAACATGAAGATCCTGTACCTTCAGCATCGTCAGCCCTCCTTTTTCTTGCCGAGATAGGCCTCGATCACGGCGGGATTGGCCTGAATATCATCCGGCGTACCCTTTGCAATGATCTTGCCGAAGTTCAGCACGCAGATACCCTCGCAGATCCCCATGACCAGATTCATGTCATGCTCGATCAGCAGAATGGCAATGCCGAACATGTCACGGATGCGGACGATATTGTCCATCAGCTCGCTCGTCTCCGAGGGATTCATGCCGGCGGCAGGCTCGTCGAGCAGCAGCAGGCACGGATTGGTCGCCAGCGCGCGGACGATCTCAAGCCGCCGCTGTGCGCCGTAGGGCAGCGAACCAGCCTTGTGGTCGGCCAGATCCTGCATGTCGAAAATGCTCAACAGCTCCAGCGCACGTTCCTTTGCGATGCGCTCCCGCCGCCAGTATTCCGGCAGGCGCAGGATCGCCGACGCGGCGCTGTACTTCATCTCATTGTGCAGTCCGATCAGGACGTTGTCCAGCACACTCAGCTCGCGGAACAGGCGGATATTCTGGAAGGTGCGGGCAATGCCCATGTGATTCACCTGAATGGTGGACTTCCCTGCCGTATCCATGCCGTCGAGCAGGATGGTACCGCGCGTCGGCTGATAGACCTTCGTGAGCAGGTTGAAAATTGTGGTTTTTCCGGCGCCGTTCGGGCCGATCAGACCGGCGATCTCTGTGCGGCCGACGGCGAAGTTGAAGTCGCTGACGGCGGTCAGGCCGCCAAAATCAATGCCGAGATGGCGCGTTTCCAAGATCGGCGGCATTCCGATGTCGCGCTCCGGAATGATATTGGTCGAAGGGACTTCGACGAGCTTTGTTTTCGGTCTTTCCGGTCTGTTCATTTCCCGTCACTCCCCTTTCGCGCTCTGAGCTTCGGCCGGAACACGGCGTTCAGCGCCCTTTCCAGCATTCTGGACATGGAAAAATCATAGCTGCCGAGCAGTCCCTTCGGGCGGAAGATCATCATAATGACCAGCGCCAGAGAATAGGCCACCATTCGGTAATTATCGAACGCGCGCAGCGCCTCCGGCAGGATGGTCAGGACGGACGCCGAAAGCACGGAGCCAAGCATGGAGCCCATGCCGCCAAGCACGACCATGACCAAGATTTCGATGGATTTCATGAATTTGAAGTTCGCGGGATACAGCGAGCCGAGATATCCGGCGTAAAGGCAGCCTGCCACACCGGCCAGCATCGCGGAAAGAACGAACGCAAATGTCTTGTAATACGTTGTCGGAACGCCGACGCTCTCTGACGCAATCTCATTTTCACGGATGGAGAGGATCGCCCGGCCATGGCGCGATTTCATGACCATGTGAATGAGCATACATGAGAAAACGACGCAGAAGAAAACCAGGTTGAAGCTTGAAAACTTCGGGATGCGCTTGAGTCCCGCCGCGCCGTAGGTGAATTCAAAGCCGAGCACGGAGTCGATGTTGGTGAGGATCACGCGGATGATCTCACCGAAGCCGAGCGTAATGATCGCCAGATAGTCGCCGCGCAGCCGGAGCGCCGGAATGCCGATGATCAGTCCGAACGCACCCGCGACGACGGCGCTCAGCAGCAGCGCAAGCAGGATGTACGGCAGCGCCGCCGCCGTATTCCCCTCGCTCAGAAGCGCCGCCGCAGGCGTCGCTTTCATCAGGATACCGCCCGTATACGCGCCGACCGCCATAAAGCCCGCGTGGCCGAGCGGCAGTTGGCCGAGGTAGCCGGTCGCCACGTTCAGCGAAACGGCGAGGATGATGTTGATGCCGGTCGTGATCAAAATGCCGGTCCAATAGTTCGTGATAACACCCTGTGCGATCAGGAAGGTCATGAGCCCCCACAGCCCGGCGATCAGCAGCGCATTGATGAGGTAGCGCAGCGGCATCGGGATGCGGATTGGTCGAAGCTGACGCTCCGCGCGGGAGAGCTTCTCCTTTTGTGTTTTTTGCATGTTCTCTCCCCTCCTTACACCTTTTCTGTCGTCTTGTGGCCCATGATGCCGGTCGGCTTGACGAGCAGAACCACGATCAAAATGGCAAACACGACGCCGTCCTTCCAGACGGAAAGTCCGATCGCCGAGACCAGCGCCTCCAGCAGGCCGATGGCCATGCCGCCGATCATTGCGCCGGGAATCGAGCCGATTCCTCCGAGCACCGCTGCGACAAAGGCCTTCAGACCAAGCATGGAGCCCATGGTCGGCGACGCCTGCGGATAGGCGCACAGGTACAGAACGGAGCCGATACCTGCCAGCGCGGAGCCGACCGCGAAGGTAAAGGAGATCGTCTTGTTCAGGCTGATCCCCATGAGCTGTGCCGCGCCCATATCCTCGGAGACGGCGCGCATCGCCTTGCCGAGCCGCGTTTTCTGGACGAGGAAGGTCAACGCAGCCATAGCCGCCAGCGAGACCAGAATAGTCAGGATCGCCGCGTAGCTGACAGTCGTTCCGAAAATGGAGACATTGCCGGGGACGATCACGTCCATGCTTTTCGTGTCCGCACCGAAGAGCAGCTGTGCGCCGTTTTCCAGCAGGAACGAAATGCCGATGGCTGTGATCAGGAGGCTCAGTCTCGGTGCGGAGCGCAGCGGCGTATAGGCGATCTTCTCAATGGCAACGCCGAGCAGCGTGCTGACCGCGACCGCAAGCACCACGGAAAAAACCGGATGCAGATGGAACGTCGTAATGGCGTAAAACGCCGTATACGCGCCGACCATGATGATATCGCCGTGCGCGAAATTTAGAAGCATGATAATTCCGTAGACCATGCTGTAGCCCAGTGCGACCAGCGCGAAGATCGAGCCGGTCTGGAGGCCGTTGAAGAGCTGGGAAATAAACAGAGACACAGGTCTCACACCTTTCCTTTCTGATTTCGGGTGAACGGCGGATGGCTGGCCCTACGGAGGTAGGTGCATCCATCTGCCGTCCACTGCCGCCGGCGGAGGGGCTGTCCCCTCCGCTGGCGGGAATGGGTCTTGCAGAGGCCGCAGAGGCGGCCTGCGCTTTTTCTGCCTTAATACATTTCCTTGAAAGCTTCTTCGCCGTTCGTCAGCTCAATGATGGCGACGGACTTGATGGGGTTGTTGTACTCGTCGAAGGAGTAGCTGCCCGTGACGCCCTCGACGCCGTTCATGGCATCGATGGCCTCAATGACGGCCTGCTTGTACTCGTCCGTTCCGGCAGTCAGGCCCTTATCCTCCGCCGCTTTCAGGCCGCAGGCCATCAGCATGGCCGCGTCATAGGCCAGCGGTGCGAACATATTGGGGACGGTATCGACCTTATAGGTCTCGCAGTAGTCCTTTTCAAACTGTGCGACGCTTTCCGTACCGGGCGCGTAGCCGGAGCAGTAGACGGTGCACTCCAGATCCTCTGCGCTTGCGTAATCCTTGACGGAGCCGAAGCCGTCGCCGCCGAGGAAGGTCGCCGTGCAGCCCGCCTGACGAGCCGCCGTGATGGCCAGACCCGCTTCACCGTAATAGATCGGGCAGAACACAACGTCGGGATCCTTCGCGGCAATGTTGGTCATCTGCGCCTTGAAGTCCTTGTCGCCCTCAGGGAAGGCTTCCTCTGCCACGATCTCAAGACCGAGCTTTTCAGCCTCCTCCACGAACGCATTTTTCAGGCCCTCGGAATAGTCGCTGCCGGTCTGGAAGAACACAGCTGCGGTCTTGGCGTTCAGACGGTTGACGGCGTAATCCGCCATCTTCTGGCCCTGGAACGGGTCGATGAAGCAGGCGCGGAACACGTTGTTACGGACCTCGCCGGTGTCCTCCATGACGGTAACGCCCATGGCGGTCGCGGAAGCCGTGACCTGCGGCATATTGACCTCATAGGTCGCATCAGCCAGCGCGATGGTCGAGCCGGTCAGAACCGAGCCGATCACGGCGGTAATGCCCTTTTCCATGGCAAGGTTGAATGCGTTGACAGCCTCAACACCGTCGCCCTTGTCGTCGTATTCCAGAACCTTGACCTTCTTGCCGTTGATGCCGCCGCTGCTGTTCAGCTGGTCAAAATACATCATCACAGCATTGCGGACAGGAATTCCGTACTGCGCGTAGTCGCCGGTCGTGTTGCCAATAAACGCGATTGTGATTTCGTCGGAGGCATCTGTGCTGCTCTTGCCGGCGCATGCGCTCAGCGAACACAGAAGCATCGCAAATACCATTACAAGACACAGAACATTACGAAGCTTTTTCATTTTAATTACCTCTTTTGGTGATATTTTTCAGCCGAAAGGATTCAGCGTGAAATACATGGAGAATATATAACAAAACGGTTCTGCCGTCTGGCAGAACCGTTTCTTCCGGTTTGATCGGGCCTTACTTAACGGCCCGCCGTTTGGTTTCTGCACAGCGGCAATCTGAACTTGTAAAGCAGTACGACCAGAAGCAGTACGGAAATTACAATACGTACAATGCTAATAAGGCCAGCAATGCCAAGAATGCTGAGAATTCCGTAAATGCAGGAGAAAACAAAAATGGATACTGCGAGCATCGCAGTATCCATAGACAGAGCAAGCATGGAGGCGGCACGACGGCAAGCCGGTGCAGCACAGGCCGCATCGGTATTCTGACTGGCATTCATTTGTCTCGCATCGAAATACTTCATTTCAGCGGCCTCCATTCCTTTAGGTTGGCGTTATTATATTGCGTGAATAAATATTTGTCAATATGCAATGAATGCAAAATACGTGCGCAAATCACGGAATGTTTGGTGAGAATATACACATTCCATGCATGACGGACGTTTTCACTTTATTTGTTTGCGCAGGAAAATCATAAAACATCACTCTCCTTTTCACGCATTTTACTGGAAATCCGGGCGCAGTTCTTGCATTTTCCGACGTGATTTGCTATATTGTTGTGGGACAAAATGTGGTTTAAGGTGTGTGAAAACTATGGAAAAACAAAAAAGACGCTTTGGCGACCGCAAGGACGGACGCCTGCTGCGCGATCTGGACGGAATGCACTTCATCACTCCGCTGATCTATCCGAACCGGTGCGACAATGAAGCGTACATCTCGGAATCGATCGATCTGACCAACATGAACGCCTATCTGGAGCGCAAAAACGCCGACGAAACGGAATTTCGTTACACGATGTTCCATGTGATCGTGGCGGCGCTCATCAAGACGATCACGCTGCGCCCGAAGATGAACCGCTTCATCGCCAACAAGAACTTCTATCAGCGAAACGAGGTCTCCGCCTCCTTCGTCGTGAAGAAGCAGTTTGCCGACGAGGCTGCAGAGGCGCTGGCCGTCATTCACGGCAAGGACGACAGCACGATCGATTCCATCCATGAGGATCTCCGTCACCAGATCCTCGACTGCCGCGACGAGTGCAAGGTGGATAGCTCCACCGACAGCATGGACTTCTTCAACAAAATGCCGCGCTGGCTCGGAAAGTTCCTTGTCTGGATCCTGACGCGGCTGGACGTCCACGGCTGGATTCCGGCCAGCATCATCGAGACCGACCCGTATTACTGCACGGTCGTACTCTCGAATCTCGGCTCGATCAAGCTCAAGTCCGGCTATCACCATCTGACGAACTGGGGCACCTGCTCGATCTTCTGCATCATCGGCGAGAAGTCGAAGCGCCCGGTCTATCATGACGACGATACGTTTGAAATGCGGGAAATGCTTGACCTCGGCCTGACTATCGACGAGCGTCTTGCCGACGGCTATTACTACTCCAAGACCATCCGGCTGCTCAAGAAGCTGCTGGAAAACCCGGAGCTGCTGGAAACGCCGGCCTCGCAGGAAATCGAATATTGAACGGACAGTGGCCGGAACACAAGTTCCGGCCACTGCTTTATTCCGCTTGCTGCTCAGAGCGTTATGCACTGCGCCTCGTCGATCTTCTTTTGCGTATCCGCACGGATCTCCGCCCGGAGGCCCTTCAGATACTCCGAAAAAGCGACCTTGTCGTCGCCGTAGGTCATGTTCAGCGTGTATTCCAGCGGGAGCCACGTCGAAATATCGGACTCGTTGTGCTGAATGACGGCCTCGAGATTGTCCAGCGCCTTGTAGAGCTTCGACTCCTGCGTCTGCCGCGCCGCCATCTCCTGATAAAGCGCCGTCATTTCCGTGCAGAACGGCTCCGGCAGCGAGGCCGTCCATTGCAGGAGCAGCTGCTCTTCATGCTTTTCGTCGGAATCGCTCTTTTCAAACGTCGGGATATCACCCGTGAATGCCTCGCCCAGATCGTGGATGAGGCACATTTTTATGACCTTCGCCATGTCCAGCTCCGGGAACTCGTCGCTCACCCAGTAGGCCATGAGGGCCAGCCGCCAGCTGTGTTCCGCAACGCTCTCATGCCGTCCGCCGGAGGTGTAGCAGTGACGCGTCGCGTCCTTGAGCCGCTCCGCGACCCTCAATGCGTCGATCAAGCTTCTCGCTTCCATATCGTTCTCTCCTTACAGTGAAAATTCAATCGCCTCGCGGATATTCCGCACCCGGATCAGCTCCATGCCGGACGGAGCTGTGATCTGCTGCGTGCCGTGGCGCGGGATGAGGCAGTGTGTAAAGCCGAGGCGTGCCGCCTCGCTCAGGCGCTGCTGGAGCGCTGTCACGGAGCGAATTTCGCCGGTCAGGCCGACTTCGCCGATGGCCGTTGTTTTCGCGTCTATGGGCTTGTCCCGGTAGCTGGAGGCCACCGCCAGCACCAGCGCCAGATCGGCCGCCGGCTCATCCAGCTGCAAGCCGCCGATCACGTTGATATAGGCGTCGCACATGCCGATGCTCAGTCCGCCGCGCTTTTCCGCGACGGCCAGCAGGAGATTTGCGCGGTTGAAGTCAAAGCCGTCGGTCGTGCGGCGCGGCACATTGAAGCTCGTCCTTGCGACGAGCGCCTGCACCTCCGCCATGACCGGCCTGCTGCCCTCCATAGCGCAGGCGACGCACGTTCCCGGCGCGCCGATCGGGCGGCCCGCGAGCAGCATCTCGGAGGGATTCGGCACCTCGATCAGCCCGTGCTCTTCCATTTCAAACACGCCGATCTCGTTCGTGGAGCCGAAACGGTTTTTTGCCGCACGGAGGATGCGGTAATTGCTGGACTGCTCGCCCTCAAAATAAAGCACGCAGTCCACCATGTGCTCGAGCACCTTCGGCCCGGCGATGGCGCCCTCCTTGTTGACATGTCCGACGACAAAGACGGTCACACCGCTGCCCTTGGCCAGCTGCATGAGCGCCATGGTGCAGTCCTTGACCTGACTGACGCTGCCAGGCGTGGAGGTGCTTTCGGGGTTATAGAGCGTCTGGATGGAGTCGGCAATCAGGATATCCGGCGCGACCTCGCGGACGGTCTCCACAATGGTCGTCACGTCGGTCTCGGAAAGCAGAAGCAGATTTTCGCTTTCCACGTCGAGCCGGTCGGCACGCATTTTGATCTGGCGTTCACTTTCCTCGCCGGAAACGTACAAAATCCGCTGACATTTCCCGAGATAGGCGCAGATCTGAAGCAGCAGCGTCGATTTGCCGATGCCCGGCGCGCCGCCGACGAGCACCAGCGAACCGCGCACGCCGCCCCCGCCAAGAACGCGGTCAAGCTCCCCCAGCCCTGTGGAAAACCGCAGCTCCTGCTCGGTATCGACCTCGCGGAGCGTCCGGACGGACGCACTCCCGCCGGGTGCGGCGCTCTTCCCCTTTGCGGCGGACGCCGGCTTCTGGACAAATTCCTCGATGGAATTCCACGCGCCGCAGGCGGGACACTGCCCCTGCCAGCGCGAGAACTCGTTGCCGCAGTTTTTGCAGTAAAAAACAGTTTTAGATTTCATGTCTCTCTTCTCTTTCGGAAAGATATTCTGTGATCGCGCCGCAGATGGCGGCGGAAAGCTTCTTCTGATAGGCGTCGGTCTGCAAGCGCTTCGCTTCTTCATAATTGGAGAGGAAGCCGCACTCGATCAGGACGCCGGTGCATTCGATGTGCTCCATCAGATAGACGGACTGCGACGGCTTGCACTGCCGGTGATTCGCGGCGTCCACATTCTCCCGAAGGGACTGCTGGATGCGCTCCGCAAGCGCCTTGCTGCCGTCTGTCTTTGCAAAGAACACCTGCGCGCCGCAATACTTGGTCTGCTCGAAGTAATTCTGATGGATGCTGACCAGCAGGCCGTTTTCCACCGTATTTACCATGGAAACGCGGTTTTTCAGGTCGGAGACCTTTTTCTGCGAAATGGTCCGGCAATCGCCGGAATAGACCGCCGTATCCGTATCGCGGATCATTTGCGTATCGACGCCCGCAAACGCAAGCAGGTCGCGCAGCCGCAGCGCGATTTCCAGATTGATCCCGCTTTCCAGAACGCCGTCCGCCGTCGATGCGCCGCCGTCCTCGCCGCCGTGTCCGGCGTCGAGAATGACTGTCACCGGTGTCTCCGGCAGGAAGGCCGCCGCCTCCGCGGCCTCGGGCGTTCGCAGAAGCGGAAACGCACACAAAAACAAAGCTCCGGCCAGCAGCGCCGCTGCCAGAATGCGCTGATTTTTTCGATCCATAGGCTTCACCTCGGAAAAGCTTATGGCCCGCCGCGCAATTTCATGATGATTATATCACAGCGCGCCGCACTTGAAAAGGAGCGCCCTGCATTTCCATTCAGAATGAAATGTGTCCTCGCGCATCTGTTCGGTTCACCGTAATCATAACCTGACGGCTGCTGTGCAGAAGTTATTCACACTGTCAACAGATTTGTCCACAGTAATTTTTTCTTGCCTCCACAATGGATTTTCGCCGGATTGCCAGATATATGAATTCCCGCAAACGCGGTTCTTCATTTCAGCGTTTTGCGTTTTTCGTTGACATAACGCAATTATGCAAGAATCTTGTCATTCTTTTGTAATCATTTTGCTCAGCAAAAGCATACGCCGCAGGCAAATGCCTGCGGCGCAGAATCCCTATTTTTCGCAGCCTCTCCGGTTTCCGTCGTCGTCAAATTCCCGACGAAGCGCACGCTCCGTGGGGATGATCGCGCAGACGACCGGAATCAGCTGCACGCAGCACAGAATGCTTCCAACTGCGGAGACTGCGTTCGTGCCTCGTCCAAGCACAAGGAGCATCGCGGCAATGCTTAGCGGCAGGCTGACAAGGCCGCAGATATACCAGATGCGCCCGAAATAATGATGTGCAAAGGCCCATGTTTCCGGATTCTTCATGGAGCGGCGCGTCCGGTATCCAAAAACGTAATTGATTTTCCCGGGCGCCTGCTTCATAAACCAGCGTCCAAGGCCCAGCATACTCGCGGGCAGGAGCAGCACCATCACCAGCATAAAGATCCAAAAGCCCATCGTTTATTCCTCTTCACCCAAGCTCGATCGAGCGCGTCGCATAGGCGTTGAGCGTCTGATCGCCGCGCGTACCGGCCAGATATTCATAGTAGCCCTGACTGCCGATCATCGCACCGTTATCACCGCAGAGGCTCAGCGGCGGCCTGTAAAGCGCAATTCCCTCTTTGCGGCAGGCATTCTCAAAATCCTGACGGATGCGGGAGTTGGCGGCAACGCCGCCGGCAATGGCAAGCTTCCGGTAACCGGTCATCCGCAGCGCCTGCATCGTGCGCGGCACCAGCGTATCGCTGACCGCCTTGGAAAACGACGCACACAGCGATGGAATGTCCAGTGTCTCACCCTTCTGCTCCGCGTTGTGAATGAGATTGAGCGCCGCTGTTTTGAGGCCGGAGAAGGACATATCCAGCTCGCAGCCCGCAACGTGGCTGTGCGGCATGGGGTATTTTTCGTCGTCGCCAAGCTTTGCCTGACGGTCGAGAGCAGCGCCGCCGGGATACGGCATTCCAAGCACGCGCGCGACCTTATCGAAGCATTCCCCCGCCGCGTCGTCGCGCGTCGTGCCGAGGATGCGCATTTTCGTGTAATCCTGAACGTCCACGATCAGGCTGTGTCCGCCGGAAACGACAAGGCAGACGAACGGCGGCTCCAGCTCCGGATACGCCAGATAATTTGCCGCAATATGTCCGCGGATGTGATGCACCGGCACCAGCGGCACATCCAGCGCAAGGGCCGCCGCCTTCGCAAAGTTCACGCCAACCAGAACTGCGCCGATCAGCCCCGGCGCATAGGTCACGGCAACCGCATCAATGTCCTTCCGCGTCAGCTGCGCAGTCTCGAGGGCCTGATCTGCCAGCGCGTAGATCGCCTCAATGTGCTTCCGCGAGGCGATCTCCGGCACCACGCCGCCGTAAAGCTTGTGGATCTCGACCTGCGAAGCGATGCAGTCGGTCAGAATTTCACGTCCATCACGCACGATGGCGACGGCAGTTTCGTCGCAGGAGGATTCCACCGATAGAATATTCATAGCGTCCAGTCCTTTCTGAGGATGCACGCATCCTCCTTCGGATGAAAATAGTAATTGGGCCGAAGGCCGGCCTGCCGGAAGTCCAGCTTTTCATAGAGGTTCCGCGCAGCCGCGTTGGAAGCTCGCACCTCCAGGGACAGGCTCGTCACGCCGTTTGCGGAAAGGCAGCAGATCAGTTCGCCGATCAGTGCCTCCGCAATGCCCTGCCGCCGTGCCTCCGGCGCAACGGCAATGTTCATCATGTCCGCCTCCGGCGGGACCATCTGGCTCCCGACGTAACCGAGCACAGCCCCGTTCAGCTCCGCGACGAGCCAGAGGCTCAGTGGGTTTTCAAGCTCCCCGCCGACCGCCGCCTCGTTCCACGGGTCGGAGAAGCAGCGCCTTTCCAATGCCGCGATCTGCGGCACATGCCGCGCCTGCATGGGCAGGATCTCATATTTCATCATTTCGCCTCATACCAGCTTGCGCCGCACTTCGCCTCCGCCAGCAGCGGAACGTGCAGCTGCATCACATGCTCCATCTCGTATTTGACCAGCTCCGCGACCGTCTGCTGTTCCTCCAGCGGACATTCGACGATCAGCTCGTCGTGTACCTGCAAAATCAGCCTCGCGCGGAGCTTCTTCCTGCGAAGCGCATTATCCACGCGGATCATGGCGATCTTGATGATATCCGCCGCCGTTCCCTGAATCGGCGTATTGAGCGCGACGCGCTCTCCGAAGGAGCGGATGTTGAAGTTGCTGCTTTTCAGCTCCGGCAGCTCCCGCCGCCGCCCGAGAAGCGTGGTCACATAGCCGTCGCGCTTCGCCTGCTCGACGATCCGCTTCATATATTCGCGCACGCCCTCATAGTTGCGCAGATAGCTTTCGATATACGCCTTGGCCTCCGGCACTGAGACGCCGATATCCTCCGAAAGAGAGAAGGCGGAAATGCCGTAGACGATACCAAAATTGACGGCCTTGGCGTGACGGCGCATCAGCGGCGTCACATTCTCCGGCGCAACGCCGAAAACCTGTGCCGCCGTCGCGGTGTGGATATCCGTCCCGGAGGTAAACGCCTCCTGCATCCGCTTGTCGTCCGCGATGTGCGCGAGAACGCGCAGCTCGATCTGGCTGTAGTCCGCATCCACGAACACCCAGCCCTCACGCGGGACGAACATCTTCCGGATCTCGCTGCCAAGCTCCGTCCGGACGGGAATGTTTTGCAGATTCGGTTCTGTCGAGGAAAGGCGGCCCGTCGCCGTGACGAGATTCTGGAAGGTCGTATGGATGCGTCCATCCTCCGCGATCTGCTTGAGCAGGCCGTCGGCGTAGGTCGATTTCAGCTTGGTCAGCATCCGGTAATCCAGCACGCACTGCACGATGGGGTGCTTTGCGCGCAGCTTCTCCAGCACGTCGGCGTTCGTCGAATAGCCGCTCTTAGTTTTCTTGACGGGCGGCAGTCCGAGGCGGTCAAAAAGGATCTCACCCAGCATTTTGGTGGAATTGATGTTGAATTCCTCGCCCGCGTAGCGGTAGACCGCCGCCTGCGTCTGCTCGATCCGCTCGGCAAGCATCTGCCCGAAGGACAGAAGCGCAAGCTGATCGGCCTCCACGCCCTCGTGCTCCATCCGTGCCAGCACCGCGCAGAGCGGCAGCTCCACGTCCGTGAAGAGCGCATCCAGCCCCATGCTGCGCAGCTTTTCCTGCATCGGCTCGACAAGCGCGGAGACGGACGCCGTGCGGCTGAACAGCGCGCCGAGGCGCGCCGCAGTCTCCCCTGCCTCCTCGGGGTTCGGCTTCGACGGTTCAAAATTCAGATAGGAAACGGTCAGGCGCTCCAGCTCATAGTGACCCTGCGTCGGATCGATGAGATAGGCGGCCAGCGCCGTGTCAAAAACGAAGCCCTCTGCCGGAAGCCCGGCATCCAGCAGCCGCCGCATCAGCGATTTCACGTCATGCGATGCTTTTCGTATTTTCGCGGAGAAAAGCTCCGCCAGCACCGCATCATAGGCTGCGCCCAGCGCCTCACGGCTGAAATACACCATGCGTCCGGCGTCCGGTATGTCCGCCGCTACGCCGGTAAGCCCTTCGTCAACCAGCACGGACACATACGGCTGCGCCGCAAGCTCCTGAAGCAGCTCCCGTGCGCGGACCTCCGTCTCCGGAGCCTCGGAGGAGCACTCGCCCTGAACGTATTCCGTTTTCTCCTCGGCGCGGTTCAGCTCCGGACGGAGATGATAGCGGTCGATGAGCTTCACGAATTCCAGCTTCATGAACAGCGCATAGAGAGCGCCGCCGTCCGGCTCCTGCACCAGATTCGCCTCCGGCGTGAATTCGACCGGCGCGTTGCAGCGGATGGTCGCCAGATCGTAGGAAAGATACGCCTTATCGCGGTCTGTTTCCAGCTTCTTGCGCAGGTTTTCCTTGATCTCGGGCAAATGCGCATAAATTCCGTCGAGCGTTCCGTATTGGAGCAGCAGGCCCGTGGCCGTTTTCGGCCCGACGCCCGCGACGCCCGGAATGTTGTCCGAGCTGTCACCCATCAGGCTCTTGAGATCGATCAGGCGCTTCGGCTCAAAGCCGTATTCCTCGGTAAATTTCGCCTCGTCGTAGAGCGTCTGCCCGGCCTTGCTGGTGATGAGCTTGACCGCGACATGCCCGTCGATCAGCTGGAGGCTATCGCGGTCGCCAGTGACGATCACGCAGTCCCAGCCCGCTTCGCCGCAGCGCCTTCCGACCGTGCCAAGAACATCGTCGGCCTCCCAGCCCTCGCACTCGTAGATCGGGATGCGCATCGCGCGCAGCACGTCCTTCATATACGGAAGCTGCATGGCCAGCTCCTCCGGCATCGGATGACGTGTCGCCTTATAGCCGTCGAACTGCAAATGCCGGAAGGTCGGCGCTTTGAGATCGAACGCCACGCACAGCGCATCGGGCGCTTCCTCCTTGCGAAGCCGCTCGAGAATATTCAGAAAGCCGTAGACGGCGTTGGTGCAGAGCCCCTCCTTGGTGGTCAGGATGCGCACGCCGTAAAATGCGCGGTTAAGGATGCTGTTGCCGTCGAGAATCATGAGCTTCATAATGCGTTCCCTCTTCGTTCCAATGTCCGTATTTTATTTATTTTAGCACAGATGCACGCCGCTTGCAATCCGAAAGCAAGCGCTTTCCACGCCGGCTTTTTTGTGGAAGCGTTCTATGCGCCTTGCAATTGGTATACCTTCCATGTATAATGAAATTGTAAATGCTTCCCTCCAAGAAGGTCGAGAAGCGTGAGAAAGGAGAAAGAAATTATGGATGTGAAGGGTTGGTCCGCAAAGCGCTGGCTCGTTCTGCTGCTTCAGGGCGTGATCGTGCTTTTGGTTTTATTCGGAAAGTGGCTCGGCTATCGAATCAACTTTTTCTTCGATTCCATCAGCGACAGCACGACGCTTCTCAAGGTCGGCAAGTCGCTTGGAAAGCTCGGAGAATTCCTCAGTGATTTTCAGGATTCCGGCAGCGGCGGCATGACGGCGCTTGCCGTCGTGATCTATCTGCTGCTGATCGCGGCGGTGATCGGCGCAATCATGACGATCTATTCGCTTTTCCGCTCCAAATCGATCTCCAAGGCAGGCTTTGCGGCAGGCGCCGTTCTGTTTGTCGTTCTGCTGCTTCTGGTGTCGATCACCAACGGCAGCATCAAAAAGGAAACGGATGGGATCGTCGAAAAGCTCTTTACGATCGGTTCGCCCGCCTATTTTACGCTCATATTGAGTCTGCTCGGCCTTGTGGTCTGCGCAAAGATGCCGGATGAGGCTTCCGCACATCCGTCCGGCGCTCCTTCACCGAAGCCCTCCGGCAGTGTTGCGCAGCCAGCAGCTGCCGAAAGGTACTGCCCGTCCTGCGGGGCCGCCATCCGAAACGCTTCCAGTCAGTTCTGTACAGCCTGCGGCGCAAAGCTGGATGCGGGGACACAGTGTCCCGTCTGCGGCAGGACTCTGGAGCCGGGCTCTCGCTTCTGCCCGGATTGCGGCACCGACGTGAGCAGCTATCGCTGAATCGGAAAAAACGCTATACAAAAACCGCGTTCCGTATGGAACGCGGTTTTTCTGCATATCAAATGCGCTTCCACTTTGCGCCGCCGGGGATATCCGTCAGCTCAATGCCCTGCGCCTTCAGCTCGTCGCGGATGCGGTCGGCTTCGGCAAAGTTCTTTGCCTTTTTGGCCTCGTAGCGCGCCTGAATGAGCGCGGCGACCTCCGCATTCTCCTCGCCGGACTCGGAAACGACGTTGTAAGCGCCTGTCTTTGCCTTTTCAGCCTCGAGAAGTTTCCGCTGCTCCGCGGCCTTTTTCAGAAGGTCAAGGCTCAATACCTTGTCAAAATCGTCCAGCACGAAGAGCTTTGTTGCGTCGTTCGTCTGGTATTTCAGAACGTCGTACAGCGCCGTGATGCCGAGCGAGGTATTCAGGTCGTTGCCGAGCGCCTTGTTGAACTTCTCCCGCAGCGCCGCGACGGCAGCCTCGTCGATGGCCTCGTCGGAGGGCTTGAGCGCTGCGATCTTTGCGATCAGCTTCTTATACGTTCCGGCCGCATTCTCGAGGTTTTCCCATGTGAACACGAGGCTCTTTCGGTAATGGCTTTGGAGGCAGAACAGACGGTAGGCCAGCGGGTCGTAGCCCTTCTCCTCCAGCAGCGAAACCGTCAGGAATTCGCCCTTCGACTTCGACATTTTGCCGGTGGAAGTGTTCAGATGCAGGACGTGCATCCAGTAATTGCACCAGTGGTGGCCGAGATAAGCCTCCGACTGGGCGATCTCGTTCGTGTGATGCGGGAAAGCGTTGTCGATGCCGCCGCAGTGGATGTCGAGGTCCTCGCCGAGGTGTTTGATGGAAATACCGGAGCACTCGATGTGCCAGCCCGGATAGCCGACGCCCCACGGAGAGTCCCACTTGAGCGCCTGATCCTCAAACTTGGACTTCGTGAACCAGAGCACAAAATCGTTCTTGTTGCGCTTGTTCGTGTCCTCCTCCACGCCCTCGCGGACGCCGACGGCGAGATCCTCTGCGTCATGATCGTTGAAGATATAGTAGCGCTCGAGCTTGGAGGTGTCGAAATAGATATTTCCGCCCGCCTGATAGGCGTAGCCGGTGTCCATCAGCTTGGAGATGATCTGGATATACTCGTCGATGCAGTTGGTCGCCGGCTCCACGACGTCCGGCCGCTTGATGTTGAGCTTCTTGCAGTCGGCAAAGAAGGCATCCGTGTAGAACTTTGCGATCTCCATGACGGACTTGTGCTCGCGCTTTGCGCCCTTGACCATCTTGTCCTCGCCCTCGTCGGCGTCGGAGGTCAGGTGGCCGACGTCCGTGATGTTCATGACGCGCTTGACGTTGTAGCCGCTGTAACGCAGATACTTTTCAAGCACGTCCTCCATGATGTAGCTGCGGAGGTTGCCGATGTGGGCGAAGTGATAGACCGTCGGGCCGCAGGTGTACATTTTGACAATGTCCGGGTGATTAGGGACGAATTCTTCCTTTTTATGCGATGCCGAGTTATAGAGATACATTTTGCTTCCTCCTGTCGGTAATTTACGGTTTTTCATGCTTCGGCGCTGCTGCTTCCGCGTCCTGACGCTTCTCAAGACGCGCGATACGCTCCTGAAGCGCGGTGATCTCCAGCATGACGGGGTCGGGCGTATGGATGTGGTCAAGCTTTTCACCGCTGAGCCGGACGATGCGTCCCGGCACGCCGACGACCGTCGCGTTGTCCGGCACCTCGCGCAATACGACGGCATTGGCCGCGATGCGGGCGTTATTTCCGACCCGAAACGGCCCGAGCACCTTCGCGCCGGCGCCGACCATGACGTTGTTCCCAAGCGTCGGGTGGCGTTTTCCGACGTCCTTGCCCGTGCCGCCAAGCGTCACGCCCTGATAGAGCAGGCAGTCGTCACCGATCTCGGCGGTCTCGCCGATCACAATACCGGTGCCGTGGTCGATGACGAGCCTCCTGCCGATCTTTGCACCGGGATGGATCTCGATTCCCGTCCACATTTTCGACCACTGCGAAATGGCGCGCGCCAGAAAGCGCAGGTGATGGATATGCAGCCAGTGCGCAATGCGGTAATTGATGGTCGCGTGCAGGCCGTTGTATAGCAGCAGCACCTCCGCGACGCTTCGCGCGGCGGGGTCGTTATGCTTGTATGCGCGGATATCCTCCAAAAGATGCATGGTTCCTCCAAAAGGGCTGCGATTTCTCCCGGGAGATGCCCAATTGGGCTGCTGGGAATGTAAAAACCGCCTCCTGATGCATAAATGCGATCAAGAGGCGGGTAAAAAACTCGCGGTTCCACTCTGATTTCTCACTATAGCCTTGACGCGGCCTAAACGGGGTCTCCCCTCGCTACCGGACGCACCTTCCCCTCTTTCCCGCGATCTCTGCTTTCAGCCGATGGCAAAGACTCTCTGCCGCGCTTGAAAGGGTACTCTTTCCGGTCAACGCGATATTCATTTATTTGCGAAATGGTGCAGGTTCCTGAAAACCCAGCAACATTCTAGCATTTCGGCCGCGGCCTGTCAACCCTTGAGCTTCAGGCACTTGCCGTTCTTCACGAAATATTCCACACCGGAATAGACCGTCGTCACAACGATCACGACCGTCACGACCGTGTCCAGCACGGAGGAGGTCGTAAACGCCATCATGGCGATCAGGCCCACCATCGTGCAGGAGGTCTTGATTTTACCGCTCCACGCGGCGGCGATGACCGTGCCGTTGTTGGCGGCGACCATGCGCAGGCCGCTGATGGCAAACTCACGCGCCACGACCAGCACGACCGCCCATGCGGGCATCCGGCCCCATTCGACAAAGATGATGAACGCCGCCGTCACAAGCAGCTTGTCGGCCAGCGGATCGAGGAATTTTCCGAAATCGCTGACCTGATTGCAGTGCCGCGCGATATAACCGTCGAGGAAATCGCTGACGCTGGCCACAACGAACGTCGCAAGCGCGGCCCAGCGGAGCCAGTCCGCGCCGCCATGGATGTGCAGCAGCAGAAAAACCATAAAAAACGGGATAAGCGCAACGCGCACAAGGGTGATCTTACTCGCAGTTGTCATTTTCAGCATCCTCCATCACACCGATCAGCTCTCCGTCGCAGGCGTCCGTGACCTCCACGGTCACAAAATCGCCCGGCGTCAGTTCTTCCTCCGAATCGAACAGGATTCGTCCGTCGATATCCGGCGAATCCGCAAACGTCCGGCCGTACCAGCACTCCTCGTCCGCGTCGTAGCCCTCGCAGAGCACCTGGAGCTTCTTCCCCATCATGGACTCGTTCCATTCGTCCATGATGCGCGACTGGATCTCCTCCACCACGTCGGCGCGCTGCCGCGCGACCTCTGCGTCCGGGTATTCCATCTTTGCCGCGCGCGTGCCCTCCTCGGGCGAGAACGCAAACGCGCCCACGCGCTCCAGCTTGTATTCGCGCAGGAAATCGCAAAGCGCCTCGAATTCCTTCTCACCCTCGCCGGGAAGGCCGGTGATGAGGCTCGTGCGCAGGACAAGGCCCGGAATGCGGTCGCGGAGCTTCGTCAGAAGCGCCTTGAGGTATTTGCTGTTGCCGCGCCGGTTCATCTTTTTCAGAATGCCGTCGTCGATGTGCTGGATGGGAATGTCCAGATACTTGACGATCTTCGGCTCGTTTGCCAGCACGTCGATCAGCTCGTCGGACATCTCGTCCGGATAGAGATAGTGCACGCGCACCCACACAAAGCCGTCGATCTTACACAGCTCCCGCAGCAGCTCCGCAAGCTTCCGCTCGCCGTAGAGGTCGATGCCGTAACGGCTGGTGTCCTGCGCGACGACGATCAGCTCCTTGACGCCGCTGGCGGCAAGCTCCTTCGCCTCCTCGATCAGCTTTTCCATGGGGCGGCTGCGGTATTTTCCGCGCAGCGTCGGGATGATGCAGAACGCGCAGTGATTGTCGCAGCCCTCCGCGATCTTCAGATAGGCGTAGTGCTTCGGCGTGGTAAGGATGCGGCCGCACTCCTGGACCGGCGCCTGAATGTCGCCGTATTCCTCAATGCCCTCCGCACCGTCGAGCAGCTGCTTGACCGCGCTGACCACGTCATAGTACGAGCCAGTGCCGAGCACGCCGTCCACCTCCGGCAGCTCCTTGAGGATCTCCTCCTGATACCGCTGCGCGAGGCAGCCGGTCACAAGAATTTTTCCGACGCTCCCCTCCGCCTTGAGCTGCGCCATGGCGAGGATGTTGTCGATGGCCTCCGTTTTGGCGGACTCGATAAAGCCGCAGGTGTTGACGATCACGACGTCCGCGCCCGCAGGCTCCGGCAGGATGTTATAGCCCGCCTGCTGGAGCAGGAAAAGCATCTGCTCCGCGTCTACCTGATTTTTCGCACAGCCAAGGCTGACCATGCCGATCGATTGACTCATTCCATTTCCTCCAGATCCAGCCCGTCGCGGTAACGGCGGAGTCCATCCCGGACATCCTGCCAGCTGTGACCGCGCCGCAGAAGTGCGTCGGCTGTTTTTTTGATAAGCTTCTCATCGAGCGCCCTGCCGTCCAGCCTCTGGTGCAGGAATTTGTCGATCGCGCCGTCCATTTCCGGAAGCTCCTCCAGCGCGTGTTCCCAAAGCTCCTTCGGGATCCCCTTTTCGTATAATATGCTCTTGATGCGCGACGCGCCATAGCCCTTTGCAGCTGCGCTGCGGACGAGCTGCGCGGCGGTGTCGCCGTCGTTCAGCAGATGCAGCTCCCGGAGCCACGTGACCGTTTCCTCTGCGTCCTCCTCCGATGAGCCCTTCTGGACAAGACGCTTTTGCAGCTCCTTTTCCGATACGGCGGACGCCGCGACCGTGCGGACAGCGCGCTCCTTTGTCCGGGCCTTTGCAGCCTCGGCCTTGAGCTGCGCCAGCTCCTCGCAGGTCAGCTCCTTCCCGGCAAACGCCCCCAGCTCCGCAACGGAAAACGCAGGCGCTTTCAGCCGCGTTCCGTCCTCAAGCGTCAGCTGGAGCCAGGTCGTGCTTTGTCCGGCCTGCTCTGCCCGTTCAACCCTCATCGCTGAAATCGTCCGCAGACACGTCTACGGGCTTTGCAGCCGGAGCCGCGGGCGGCTTTGCGCGGGAGCCTTGAAGCTTCCACATATTTTCGCGCACCTGCGCCTCGATGCGGTCGGCGACCTCCGGGTTTTCCATGAGGTACTTCCGCGCGTTATCACGGCCCTGACCGATGCGCTCGTCGCCGATGGAAAACCAACTGCCGCTCTTCTGAATAAGGTCGAGCTGCACGGCCATATCGACCAGCTCGCCCCACTTGGAGATGCCCTCGCCGTACATGATGTCGAACACGGCCTCCTTGAAGGGAGGCGCGACCTTATTCTTGACGATCTTGGCGCGTGTGCGGTTGCCGATGATCTCGGTGCCGTTCTTGATGGCCTCGATGCGGCGGATATCGATACGGACGGAGGCGTAGAATTTCAGCGCGTTGCCGCCGGTCGTGGTCTCCGGATTGCCGTACATGACGCCGATCTTCATACGCAGCTGGTTGATGAAAATGACGACGCAGTTCGTCTTTGCGATGTTGCCGGCCAGCTTGCGGAGCGCCTGCGACATAAGACGTGCCTGAAGGCCGACGAAGGTATCGCCCATTTCACCCTCGATCTCAGCGCGCGGCGTCAGCGCTGCGACGGAGTCCACGACGACCACGTCCACCGCACCGGATCGGACCAGAGCGTCGGTGATCTCCAGCGCCTGTTCGCCGGTATCCGGCTGTGAGACGAGCATGGAATCGATGTCCACGCCGATGGCGGCGGCATACGTCGGGTCGAGCGCATGCTCCGCGTCCACGAACGCGACCTCGCCGCCCTTTTTCTGCGCTTCCGCCACGATGTGCAGCGCCAGCGTCGTTTTACCGGAGGATTCCGGGCCGTAGATCTCAATGATGCGTCCCTTCGGAACGCCGCCGATGCCAAGCGCAGCGTCCAGTGCCAGAGAGCCGGTCGGGATCGCGTCTACGTTCATCTCCGGCTTGTCGCCGAGACGCATAACGGTCCCTTTGCCGAAATTCTTCTCGATCTGCTGCAATGCGGTCTCCAGCGCTTTTTTCTTGTCGCTGCTCTGCGTGTCAGGAACATTTTTCCTCTTTTCCATGCCGCGCGCCTCTCTTTCTGCTTTGTTAAACCAATTGTATCACGCTGTGTGTGAAAAATCAAACGTTTGTTTCTTTAATTTTCTGCGCGCAAACCGCGCGGATGATCCCGCCGCTGTCCTTAACGAAGCGCAGATTGCGGTAACCCGCGTCGGACAGGAGCATCCCGACCTGCATATGCTGCCGGAAGCCGAATTCGAAGCAGATCCAGCCGCCGGTGCGCAGCGCCGGGGTGAAATTCTGCAAGATCGCGCGGTAAAAGTCCAACCCGTCCTCACCGCCGTCGAGCGCCATTTCCGGCTCATGCGCACGGACGGAGACATCCAGCTCCGTCATTTCCTGCGCCGTCACATAGGGCGGATTGGATACGATCAGATCGAACTGCCCCCAGAATTTTGGCGCAAGCTCCCGCACATCCGCCTGAAGCGCGTTCACGCGGCCGATCATTTTCAGGTCTGCGATATTCTTCTTTGCGATCCTCAGCGCCGGCTGCGATAAGTCCGCCAGCGTCACGCGCGCCGTCTCGATCTGGTGCGCGATGGCAAGGCCGATGCATCCTGAGCCGGTGCAGAGATCCAGCACACGCTGCGGCGGCTCCATCTCGCGGAGCTTTCCAATGGCAAGCTCCGTGACCGCCATGGTGTCGTCCCGCGGGATCAGAACGTCCGGCGTCACCGTCAGCTCCAGCCCGTAGAAGCTCCATTTGCCTAGGATGTAGGCCAGCGGCTCCCCTTGAAGGGCGCGGGCCGTATACTGCTCCATCCGCTCGGCAGTCTGCTCGGAGGCGTACAGCTCCCGGTCCGCCATCAGCGCGGCAGCGGATTTTCCGGACGCAAATCCAAGCAGCTCGCGCGCGACGAAGGAAGCGTTCTCGCCCTCCGACGCACGCAGCGCACGGCGCGCTTCCAAATAAAGCTCGCCGTACCTTTTTACCATCGGTCGCTGCCCTTTTCCTCCGGAATGACCAGCTCGAGCGCCTTGATGGCGACCTCGATCATGGAATCGTCCGGCTCGTTCGTCGTGAAATACTGGAACCACATGCCCGGCGCAGAGAGCGCGCGGGTCAGCCAGTTATCGTGGCGACCGACCATGCGGTTGAACTCATAGCTGATGGCTACGATCAGCGGCAGCATCAGAAGCCGGGAGCAAAGCCGCAGAAGCATGTTGTTGACCGGCCAGATCGCGCTGAAAACGGAAGAAACAAGGATGGAAATAATTACGACCACAAACAGGAAGCTCGTTCCGCAGCGCGGATGAAGCCGCGTCTGCGGGCGGACGTTTTCGACCGTCAGCGGAAGCTGCGCCTCATAGCAGCGGATGGTCTTATGCTCCGCGCCGTGATAGGAGAAAACGCGGCGCATATCCTTCATCCGGGAGATCAGGATCATGTAGCCAAGGAAGATGGCGATGCGGATCACGCCCTCGAGCAGGCAGCGCAGCACGGCGCGCTCCTTGAGTCCGGGAATCAGCCCCGCCAGAAAGGTGGGAAGCAGGAAGAACAGGCCGACCGAAAACAGCACGCCGAGCACCACAGAAAGCGACACGACGACCTGCTGGAGCTTCTCCGACCCAAGCTTCTTTTCCAGCCAAAGGTCGAATTTCGACGGCTCGCTCTCTTCCTCCGGGAAGAAGTCCGCCGAATACATCAGCGCCTTGACGCCGTTGACCATGGAGGATCCGAAATTGACCACGCCGCGGATGAGCGGCCATGTCAGAATGCTCTTTCTCTTTTTGACCGGCTCGACCTTGGTGACCAGCCCCACCGGGCCGCGCACCACGATGGCGCGCTTATCGGGACCCTGCATCAGGATGCCCTCAATCAGCGCCTGCCCGCCGATCAGCGTTTTGAATTTTTCCTGCGATGGATTTTGTTTTTTCTCTGTCATGGAAGTCCTCTATTCTTCCCCTACCGGGATGGAAATTGTAACGAGCGTACCGCCGCCCTCTGCGTTTTCCAGCGTCAGCACGCCGCCGTGCATCGTGACGATCTCCTCGCAGACGGCAAGGCCAATGCCGCTGCCGCGCGCTTTGGAGCTGCCCTTGTAGAATTTCATCTTGACGTGCGGAAGCTCCTCCTCCGGAATGCCGGGACCGTAGTCCCGAATGCGGATAACCACATTCTGCCCCTCGCGCTGGATGGAGGCGTCGATGCGCTTGCCGTCTCCGCCGTGCTTGGCGGCATTGTCCAAGATGTTCAGGAACACCTGACGCATACGCGACACGTCGCACGGAATCTCCGGGATCTCCTCCTCGCACGGCTCATAGCTGAGCGTGATGCCCTCCTGCTTGAGGCGGCTGCCATACATGAACACCGTGTCTTCGAATTCCGCCAGAAGATCGGCCTTTTCGACATTGAGCGTAAAGCGTCCGTTCTGCATCCGCGTAAACTCCAGCAGCTCCTCGACCATGCCGGTCAGGCGCTTCGCCTCGCGGAGAATGATGAGCATACCGCGCCGTGTTTCCGGCGCGAGGCCGCCCGCGCCGAGGATCGTCTCCGCCCAGCCGGAGATGGCCGTCAGCGGCGTCCGCAGCTCGTGTGAGACGGAGGAAATGAACTCCGACTGCGTTTTTTCGGACTGGCTGATCTTGGCCGACATGTCGTTGATCGTCTCCGCCAGCTCGCCGATCTCGTCGTCATACTGCTTTGGGATGCGCACGCCGTAGGAGCCGGCTGCGATCCGCTTGGCGGTCGCGGTGATCTGCGAAAGCGGTTCGAGGATCGAGCGGATGAAGAAGCTGCTGATAAACAGCATGAACGCGATGAACACAAGACCGACGGCGATCGTAATGACGGCGGAAAGCATGACCTGCCGGTCTACGATCCGAAGCGTCGTCACATAGCGCAGAACGCCGATCACCTCGCCGTTGGAGTAGATCATCGGGCTGGAGACCGCCATGATCCGTTCCCCGGTCGAGGGATTCCGCCCGACAAAGGCACCGGGCTTCTGCGTACTGATGGCATCGGCAATGTCCTGCGTTCCGGGCGGCTGGCCTGCCCACTGGCTGTAGGAGGAGGCGACGATGCTGCCGTCGGTGCTGATGAACTGAAGCTCCAGCTCGTTCTTGTCCTCGAAGGTCTGGGCAAACTTGATGCAAGACTGATAATATTCGTTGTAGCTCTGGCTGATATAATTCCCAAAGAAATCCGCCGTCGTCCGGGCCTTGCTTTCAAGGCCGGAGCGCATGTTGGAATAATAATATGCAGCCTGTGAAACGGTCACGGTCAGGATGCAGGCGGCCACCAGCGCGATCATGATGCTGACGTTGTTCAGCAGCCATCGCTTTTCCAGACCGGTGATTTTCTTGAATTTCAGCAATGGCGGCTTCCTTTCCGGAGACTCAGACGCCCCACTTGTATCCAAAGCCCCAGACCGTCGTGATGTAGGTCGGATTGCCGGTGTTGTCCTCGATCTTGATGCGCAGACGGCGAATGTTCACGTCCACGATCTTCAGCTCGCCGTCGTAATCCCGGCCCCAGACGGAGGTCAAAATATCCTCGCGCGAGAGCGCACGGCCCGGATTCTGCATGAACAGCTTCATAATGGCGTATTCCACCTGCGTCAGCTTGATGCGCTCTCCGTCCTTTTCAAGCGTCCGGTTGCGCGTGTTGAGCACGAACGGCCCGAGCTTGAGCTCCACGCTGTCGGAGCCGCTGTCGCCGTCGATGCGGCGGTAGAGCGCGTCGATGCGCGCGGTCAGCTCCGCCGGGCTGAACGGCTTTGTCATGTAATCGTCCGCGCCGGTCATCAGTCCGGTGATCTTGTCCATCTCCTGACTGCGCGCGGTCAGCATGATAATGCCGATCTTCTTATCGGTCGCGCGGATGCTGCGGCAGACCTCAAAGCCGTCGATCCCTGGCAGCATGATGTCCAGGATCGCAACGCCGACGTCGGGATTCGCCTTCAAAAGCTCCAACGCTTCCTCGCCGGTACCGGCCTCGACGACCTCGTATCCGGCACGCTTGAGGTTAATGACCACAAAGCTGCGGATACTGACCTCGTCCTCCAAAATCATTACCTTTTTCATAACGGGTTCCCCTCACCTTTCGCCCGAATTCCAGTCAATATGAATAAAATTAAACATTTTCCGGAGTGTTTCCTCCGAAAGCTCCGACGCCCACGGGCTGGTTCCCAGCTCCGCCGCGTAGACCGTATCGCCCTTTTCCGCAATGACAAATCGGCCGTCGGAGGACGCAAGCGCGCTCCGATCCTCGCCGGAAAAGGCGTAGACCGTAAAGATCGGCACGGCGCTGCGCGTCCCGGTGTTCCACTGCGAGAACACAAGTCCCCGCACACCCGAGACCTCGTCGCTGCGCGAGACGGTGATCGACTCCGCCCATTCATCCGGCAACGTCACATACCAGCCGCCGGAAAAGCTGTGATAGGTCGTCCGCTTGATGCGCTGCGCACCGCCCAGCGTGAGATTATACCAGCGGATAATGGAATACTGCTCGCCGTTCGGGTCGGACGACGGCGGCGTCACGAGCTGCGGCAGCTCGATCAGTCCGTCGGAATCGATGTCCGCCGCGTATACGAAATAATTTCGCACCGTCTGGACGCTCATTCCGGTGTCCGTGGCGGAAACGTTCTGAAAAACGCCGCCGCGGTAAGCAAACACGTCCGTTACGATGCTCTCCGCGTCGTAGACGCTGGCAACGAACACCGCCGGAACGTCGTAGCTCAGATATCCGGTCAGGATGCGCTTGATGCCCTCGACGCCTGCTGACATGGACGCCTCCGGCGCGCGCTCGAACTGGCCATCCACACAGCGGTAAAGCTCCGCGACGCCCGTTCGCTGCTCCGGATCGAAGCGCAGCAGGAAAATATCCTTCTGGCCGTCGCCGTCGAGGTCTGCCAGCGAATATTCGGAATAGTTCGCCGACAGCAGCTCAACGACCCGCCCGTCCGTGAGCGTGTAGACGCTCAGCGCCTGAAGCACCTGATTGCTGAGCTGGCGGCCGAGGATCATTTCCACGCCAGCAGCACCGTCCAGCTCGGCGTATTCCACGCTTTCAAACGCGGCGCCGCTGCCCTCGATCGTACCGACCAATTCATAGTGTCCGTCCGTAAGATCAAAAATGCAGGCGCTGAGCGGATTTTCTCCCGTCGTCCGAAGGAAAACGACGGCCTCGTCCTCTCCGTCGCCGTCGAGGTCGGCCAGCTGCACGGACTGCTGATTCCGGCCGGATACCGGCGCGGCATACTGCACGCCCTCGGTCATGACGCCATCGATGGCCTTTTGCAGCTCATAGTATTCATCGGAATGGCGCGGCAGCGCGTACAGCTCGTCCACTGTCTTTGCAATGCAGCCGCTGAACGTCAGCGCGCAGAAAAGCGCCATTGCCGCAAGCAGGATGCTCCGAATTCTATTCAGCGCGGCCACGCTCCTTTCCATCCGATTCTTTGCCGCAGAACATTATATCACAAATTGTAACAGAAGTGTAGCGGCTTTGTTAAAACTTTCTCGATTCTTCTGACCGCAAAGCCCGGAAAATGCTTCCGGCGCGGAAAACTCATTTCAGAACGACGTTTTTCTCGCCCAGCAGCTCCCGCAGCTCCCGCAGCATCCAGTCGTCCGGCATACAGCTTCCGCCGACGCGCTTTCCGGTGTCCGCATAATAGATGACCGTCCGCATCCTGCCGGGGAACATCCGAAGAATGGGCAGAAGCTTCCGGATACCGGGCTGCGTTTCGGACTCCACCTTGAGGTAGAGCGTCCGCGCCGCCGCATTTTCGGCGGTCTGCGCAGCTGCGACCTCCGCGTCCGTGTAATCCGCCAGCGGCTGGACGCGGTTGACGACCATCTGCGGGTCCTTGTCCTCGCGGACAGAAATGCGTCCGGTAATCATGACCGCCGCGTTCTCATGCAGATAGCTCCCGTACTGCCCAAGTGCATTGGAGAAGGTCAGCAGCTCCATCGCGCCGGTATCGTCCTCGAGCGTCACATAGGCCATCATGGACTGGTTCTTCGTCGTTTTCATCTTGACGTTCTGGACAATGCCCGCGACCGTCACGATCTGATCGTCGCGGAATTCGTCGGTATGCTCGGAGAAGCTCTCCTGGATCGCGCCGATGGGCACGGTATTCATCTTCCGCAGCATGGCGCGGTAATCATCCATCGGGTGGCCGGATAAGTAGAGACCGGTCGTTTCCTTTTCCATCGCCATCATTTCCCGGCGGCTCAGCTCCGGCAGCTCCGGTACGCGGACGGCGGGAACGACCGGCTCTGCGTCGTCTGCAAGGCTGTCGAACAGGCCCATCTGCCCGTCCACGTTCTTCCGGCGGCTGTTTGCCACGGAATCGAGTACGGTGTCGTAGATCTGGAGCATCTGCGACCGGTGCAGACCGAAGCAGTCGCAAGCGCCGCACTTGATGAGATTCTCCAGCGCGCGCTTGTTGAGGTCCGCGCCGTACATCCGCGCACAGAAATCCTCAAGGTCGGAAAACAGGCCGTTTTCCGTCCGCTCCTGAACGACCCGCTGGATGAAGCCGCGGCCGATGTTCTTGACGGCGGCAAGGCCGAAGCGGATGCCCTTTTCCGAGACGGAAAAATGGTCATAGGATTCGTTAAGATCCGGCGGCAGGACGGCAATGCCGATGGATTTGCACTCGGCGATGTACTCCGAAATTTTGACCGAGCTGTCGAGCACCGAGGTCATCAGCGCCGCCATGTACTCGCCCGGATAATAGCACTTGAACCATGCCGTCTGATACGCGATCACCGCATAGCCGACAGAGTGCGCCTTGTTGAAGGCATAGTTGGCGAAATCGTACATTTCGTCATAGATGCTCTGCGCCACGTCCACCGGGACGCCGTTGGCCTCACAGCCGCAGATGCCGCGCGACGGGTCGCCGTGGATGAACGCGCCGCGCTCCTTTTCGATGTCTTTGACCTTTTTCTTGGACATAGCACGGCGCACCATGTCCGCCTGCCCCAGCGAGTATCCGCCGAGACGGCGGAAGATTTCAATGACCTGCTCCTGATAGAGGATGCAGCCGTAGGTGACAGAAAGAATTGGCTTGAGCAGCGGATGCTTGTACTTGACGAGCGATGGGTCGTGCTTGCAGGCGATGAGGCGCGGGATGGAATCCATCGGGCCGGGGCGGTAGGCCGCGACGATGATGGAAAGATCTTCAATGGACTGCGGCTTGAGGCCGACGCAGACGCCGGTCATGCCTGCGGACTCCATCTGGAACACGCCCGCCGTCCGGCCCTGCGTCAGCATCTCCATGACCTTCGGATCGTTGTCCTTCACGCGGTCCATGGAGAAATCCGGATCCTTTTTGCGGATCTCCTGGATCGCGTCGTCAATGACCGTGATGTTGCGAAGGCCGAGGAAGTCCATTTTCAGCAAGCCCAATTCTTCGAGTGTGGTCATGGTATACTGCGTCACGATCGTGTCGTCGTTTGTGGAGAGCGGGACGTAATCGCAGACCGGCAGGCGCGTGATGACCACGCCTGCGGCGTGGGTCGAGGTGTTGCGCGGCATTCCCTCGAGCGCACGCGCCGTGTCGATGAGCTTCTTCACGCGCGCGTCCTGCTCGTACATCTCCTTCAGCTGCGGCGAAACCTTCAGCGCCTCGTCCAGCGTCATATGCAGCGTGGACGGAACGAGCTTTGCGACCACATCCGTCTCGGCATAGGTGAAGCTCAGCGCCCGGCCGACGTCGCGGATGGCGCCGCGTGCTGCCATCGTACCGAAGGTCGCGATCTGCGCCACATGATCGTCGCCGTATTTCCGGCGCACATAGTCCACGACCTCGCCACGGCGGGTGTCGCCGAAGTCCATATCGATATCGGGCATCGTCACGCGCTCCGGGTTCAGGAAGCGTTCGAAGAAGAGGCCGTATTTCATCGGGTCGATCTCGGTGATGTGCAGCGCATAGGTGACCATCGAGCCTGCCGCGCTGCCGCGTCCAGGGCCGACCGGGATCCCGGCGCTCTTTGCAAAGTTCACGAAATCCCATACGATGAGGAAATAGTCGGTAAAGCCCATTTTCTCGATCATATTGATCTCGTATTCCATCTGCTGGCGGTATTCGGGATGCTCGTCGCCGTAGCGCTCGGCAAAGCCCTTCTCGCAAAGCTCCCGCAGATAGGTCAGCGAATCGTAGCCCGCCGGGAGCTTGAATTCCGGCAGGTGATACTTGCCGAATGTGAATTCGACGTTGCAGCGCTCCGCGATGCGGAGCGTATTCTCATACGCCTCCGGCACGTTCGGAAAGAGGCTGCGCATCTCCTCCTCGGATTTGAGGTAATATTCCTTGCTGCCGAAGCGCATCCGGTCGGGATCGTCCACGGTCTTGCCCATCTGGATGCACATCAGCACGTCCTGCGTGTCGGCGTCCTCCGGACGGAGATAGTGCGCGTCGTTCGTCACGACGAGCGGAAGCCCCGTCTCGCGCGCCATGCGCAGCAGCCCCTGATTGACCTTCCGTTCCTCGGGAAGGCTCTGATCCTGGAGCTCGAGGAAGAAATTCCCCGGCCCGAAGATTTCGCTGTATTCCAGCGCCGCAGCCTTGGCAGCGTTATAGTCGTCCTGATGCAGATTCTGCGCAACCCGTCCTGCGAGGCAGGCAGAAAGGCAGATAAGGCCCTCGTGGTGCTCCCGCAGAAGGTCCATGTCCACGCGCGGGCGGTTGTAGAAGCCGTCGATGAAGCCGCGCGAGACCATATAGATGAGATTCTGATAGCCCGTCATATTCTCGCACAGCAGGATCAGATGATAGGCCTCGCGGTCGAGCGAATACACCTTGTCAAAGCGCGTTCTCGGCGCGACATAGACCTCGCAGCCGATGATCGGCTTGATCCCGGCGGCCTTCGCGGCCTTGTAGAAATCAATGACGCCGTACATCACGCCGTGATCCGTCAGGGCGATGGCCTCCTGTCCAAGCTCCTTGACACGGGCCATCATGTCCTTGATGCGGCACGCGCCGTCAAGCAGACTGTATTCCGAGTGGACGTGCAGATGGACAAATCCCATGTTTTTTCTCCTTAATGCTCCTTGGAAAGCTCGATCAGCTTCCGCATCCGGTGATTCATGGCGGATTTCGAGACCGGCGGGTCGGGCATCTCCGCAAGCTCCGAAAGCGTCGCCTCGGGGTTGTCGCGGCGCAGCTGCGCCGTCTGCTGAAGCTTCTGCGGAAGCGTCCGCAGGACACCGTTCTCCTCTAATTTCCGAATGGCGGCCAGCTGGCCGATCGAAGCATCCACGACCTTGGTCAGGTTTGCCGTTTCACAGTTGACGCGGCGATTGACGCCGTTGCGGAGGTCCTTTTCGACCTTCGCCTCCATTACGCCCATCGCGGCGACCTGCGCGCCGATGGCCGTCAGAAAATCCTCGATATAATTGCTCTGCTTGAAATAGAGCACGCCGCTTCCGCCGCGTGAAAGCTCCTTCGGAGAGAAACCCACGTCCAACAGAAGTGCGTAGGTTTCCCGGCTGACCTTGTAATGTGATGTGATAAGCTCGAGATGGTAGCGCTTCGCGGGGTCTGTGACGGAGCCTCCGGCAAGGAACGCGCCGCGCAGGAACGCCAGCCGGTCGGCATCCTCCTCGAGAATGCCGAAGTTGACGTGCAGCGTCACGCTGGTCTGCGGATGGTCTCCGAACGCGGCAAAGATCTTTCCGATCTTGGCGGCGTCCGTGATCTCAAAGACGAGCTTGCCGCCGCCCTGCTCCGCAGGCTCGGAATCAAAGGCAAAGCCGAAGGCCTTTTTGAACAGGCGCGGGAGCCGCGCCGCAAAATCCGCGCTTTCCGTCACGATCCGGATGGCGGACGGCGTAAAGGTATTGCAGTAGAGCAGGACGCCGTAGGCCTCCGCCACGGCGGCGGAGCGCTTCGTCAGCGGCTGGCGGCAAAGCTCCTGCTTGACATTGGAGGAAAAGGACATGACGTCCCTCCTTTCAGGCTTCAAATTCGTTCCAGACCGACAGGATCGCGCGCGAAAGCGCGTCCGGGTCGTGCCGGATATAGCGTCCCGGCAGGCACAACGGAAATTCCCGCAGCGCCACGCCCAGCGCCTCGATTTTCTCCCGGTCCAGCTCGATCTGGCCGACGCCCTCCTGCCGGTACGGCGCGAGCCATTTTTCCGGCACGGGCGCATTGTTGGCGATGCAGACGTCGATGACGCCGCCGCCCGCGTGCTCGAGCAGCGCCCGGACGTGATCCTCGCCGGTATAGCCGTCGGTCTCGCCGTCCTGCATCATGATGTTCAGGATATATTCCCGTACCGCGCCGGACGCGCGGATGGCCTCGCTGATGCCGTCAACGAGGAAGTTCGGAATGATGCTGGTATAGAGGCTTCCGGGGCCAATGACAATAATGTCCGCCTGCAAAATGGCGTCGATGCTGTCCTGAAGCGCCTGCGGATGCTCCGGCACAAGACGCACCTGACGGATGCGGCAGTCATTGATCTTTTTCGCGTAGAAGATCTTGCTCTCGCCGAGCGTGCGCGAGCCGTTGTCGAATTCGGCCTCCAGATAGACGTTCTGGTTGGTCACCGGCAGGACTCTTCCCGTAATGGCGAGAACGTCCCCCATCCGCTGCACAGCCTCGTCAAAGGAACCGGAAATGCCGTTCATAGCCGCGAGGAAGAGGTTTCCGAAGCTCTGACCGGTCAAGGAGCCTTCCGTAAAGCGGTAATTGAGCAGCTGCTCCATGGTTGGCTCCGTGTTGGCCAGCGCCATAATGCAGTTGCGGATATCGCCGGGCGGCAGCATCCCGAGATCCTCCCGGAGCATTCCGGAGCCACCGCCGTCGTCGGCGACGGTCACGATGGCCGTTATGTACTTTGTATAGCGCTTAAGGCCGCGCAGCATCGACGAAAGACCATGCCCGCCGCCGATGGCAGCAATGCGCGGCTGGCGCTTCCGAGGCTGATACAGCCGTATGCTCTCTTTTTGCGTTTCACCCATCCGCGTCACCTTCTGTTCATATCCCGGTGATCGAGCACCACCGTATATCCGCGTTTGGTGATGAACGCGGCAAGTTCGCTTGCGACCGCGACGGAGCGGTGCCGTCCGCCAGTGCAGCCGATGGCGATCACAAGCTCCGTCTTGCCCTCCTCCACGTACTGCGGAAGCGTGAAATTGATAAGGTCCTCCAGCTTGTCCATGAAGTCCTTCGTCGCCTGATACTGGAACACGAACTGGTGAACGTCCTCATCCAGTCCCGTCTTGTTCCGAAGCTCCGGGATATAATACGGATTCGGCAGGAAGCGCACGTCGAAAACGAGGTCAGCCTCCAGCGGAATGCCGTGCTTGAAGCCGAAGGACAGCACGTTTACCGTCATTGCGCGTTCGCGCAGACCGCCCGCGACCATATCAATAAGCATTCCGCGCAGCATTCCCGTGGAAAGCTTCGAGGTATCGAGGATCACGTTCGCGCGGTTGCGGATCGGCTCGAGAAGTGTCCGCTCACGCTCGAGCGCTTCCAGCATCGGCGTGCCGTCGCGCATGAGCGGATGCAGCCGACGCGTCTCCTTGAAGCGCTTGACAAGCACCTCCGTCGTGGCCTCGACAAACAGAATGGAATAGCGCAGGCCCATCTGATCGAGCGTATCGAGCGACTGAAACAGCACGTCGAAGCTCAGGCTCCCGCGCACGTCGGTCACCAGCGCCACCTTTTCATAGCGGCCCTTCGTCGCAAGGCAGAGCTGCGCAAACTGCGGGATCATTTCGGCGGGCATATTGTCCACGCAGTAAAAGCCGAGATCCTCCAGATTCGTTGCGGCCTTGCTCTTTCCCGCGCCGGAAAGGCCGGATACAATAATAAACTGCATTTCTCTCTCCTACCAGATGCGGACCTCCGGCTCGAGCCGGAAGCCGGAATCTTCAAACACTCTGTCCTGCACCATACGAATGGTCTGCAAAACGTCGCTGGCCGTCGCACCGCCGGTGTTGACCACAAACCCGGCGTGCTTCTCCGAGACCTGCGCGCCGCCTACGCCCTTTCCCTTGAGACCTGCGCGCTCGATCAGCGCCCCGGCATATGCGCCCTGCGGGCGTTTGAACGTGCTTCCGGCGGACGGAAGCTCCAGCGGCTGCGATGTGCGGCGCTTTTCCATCAGCTCGCGCATCCGCGCCTGTATCTGCTCCGGATCGCCTGGATGAAGCTCGAAAACCGTTTTGACGATCACGCAGTCCAGCTTTTCAAATGCGCTCGTCCGGTAGCCGAACGCCTGCTCTTCACCGCGCAGGACGCGCTGCGTGCCGTCCGTCAGAAGAACGGTCGTCTCGACCGCAATCTGCGCCAGCTCGCCGCCGTAGGCGCCCGCGTTCATGTATACGCCGCCGCCGACCGTGCCGGGAATGCCGTGCGCAAATTCAAGTCCCGTGAGCGACTGCCCGCGTGCAAAAACTGCCGCATGAGCAAGCGTCTCGCCCGCCATCGCCTCGATGCGCCCGCCCTCCAGCGCGCGCAGGCCGAGCAGGCAGTCCTTTGTGCAGATCACAAGCTCTGGCAGTCCTGCGTCCGGCGCAAGCACGTTCGTTCCCGCACCCAGCACACGCAGCCGGACGCCGCATTCCCGTGCCGCCATCAGGAGCCTTTGCAGCTCCCCGAGCGTTTTGGGAAACGCCATGAGCGCCGCTGGCCCGCCGATCTGAAAGGAGGTATGCGCGCGCAGCGGCTCCTGCTCCCGCAGCTCGATCCCCGGGCAAAGGCTTTTCAGCTTCTGAAATTCCGCTCTGCTTTCCATAGACGCCTCCGTGTATATAATCTATTTTACTATAGCACATCCGGTGGGAAAATAAAACACTTTTGTAGGGCATAAAAATCGGACGCCCTTCGGCGTCCGATCCAGTCTGTCAAAAACCTCGTAGAGTTCCGCCGCGCACGGCGGAATAAAATGTTGATTCGTTTTGTCCGGGGGCGTGTACCTCGGACAAAACACTTTGCGTCCTGCAAGTGTAGAATCTGTGTGCCTTTGGCACACAAATTATGCGCGCAGCAGAACGAAAGCCTTTTCAAACGGAAAACCAGCAACGCGTTTTCCGTTTGAGAGCGTTTCAAAAACACTTTTTGAAACGCTCACTTATCCGTTTTCCTTCTGTGCGAAGAACTGGTTCATCTGCTCCGTGAATTCCAGCGCCGCGTTGTAGCCCATGCGCTTCTGACGGTTGTTCATGGCCGCGACCTCAAAAATAACGGCCAGATTTCGTCCCGGCGTGATCGGGATGGTGATGGAGGGCACCTTGACATCCAGGATCTCCGTATACTGCGTCTCCATGCCCAGGCGGTCATATGCCTCGCCGTCGCGCCACGGGACCATGTTGATGATGAGATCGATGCTGCTGCTGTCCTTGACGGCGCCCATGCCGAACAGCTTTGCAACGTTGATGATGCCGATGCCGCGCAGCTCCATATAGTGCCGCAGCACCTCCGGCGGCGAGCCGACCAGCTCATGGGACGAGACCATCTTGATCTCGACGGCGTCGTCGGAGATCAGCCGGTGGCCGCGCTTGACCAGCTCAATGGCCGTCTCACTCTTGCCGATGCCGCTGTCGCCCACGATCAGAATGCCCTCGCCGTAGATCTCGACCAGAACGCCGTGGCGCGTGACGCGCGGGGCCAGCTGGCGGTTGAGATAGGTAATGAGGCTCGAAACGATATAGGACGTAGTTTCCCGGCTGCTGAGCACGGTCACATCGTGCTTTTTCGCCATTTCCAGACACTCCGGCAGCGCGTGAATGCCGCGCGCAATGATAAGCGCCGGGATCTTATACGACATGAAGTTGTCGAAAATGATCCTGCGCTCCTCGCTGGAGAGCTTTTCCAGATAGGCAGACTCCACCGTTCCGCACACATAGAGCCGCATCGGCTCAAAATGATCGAAGAAGCCCGCAAGATACAGGCCTGGGCGGCTCACATCGTCCACGGTCACGCGGATCTTGGAAAAATCGGAGGACTCGTACAGCCGTTCCAGATGAAATTCCTCCACAAGCTCGGACAGAGGGACGGAATAGATATTTGCCATCGTATCAACACCTCACGGCGATTATAACCTGTTTGGCCGCATTTGGCAACCTTAAAAAAGCGGAACAGATATGGTATCGCTTCTTAGAAAATTTTTTTGAAATATACTAGAATTTGTGCTTGCATTTTGAGGAAACATCTGTTATTATACTAGTCGGCGTCCGCAGGACGGCCGTTTTTCTGATTTTTAATCGGCAAGGAGGTGCAGCTGATGGCAAAGTGCGATATCTGCGGCAAGGGCGTTACTTTTGGAATTAAAGTTTCCCATTCTCATAGAAGATCCAACAGAGCATGGAAGCCCAACGTCAAACGGGTAAAAGCGATTGTTGACGGTACTCCGCGCCATGTATACGTCTGTACAAGATGCCTGCGTTCCAACAAGGTTGAGCGTGCGATCTGATAAGACAAACAGAAAGACAAGCCTTCGGGCTTGTCTTTTTTCTGCTTTGGGGCATTGCGGAATTCACTCCGGCGCGTCTCCCCCGCTGTGCGGATACCGGAAGCGGCCGCGCATGGTGCGCAGCCGCCTTTTCAGAATTTCTCCCGGATCGCGCAAACACCTCGCTCCAGAACGGCATCTGCGTTCTCGCCGATGGCCTGCCGCAGGAGCGCATACTCGTCCAGCATTCCCTGTCCGTGCAGCACCCGGTACGCGCCCGCATCGCTTCCCGGCGCGATCCTTGCGCCAAGGGACGCTGCCAGCCGCACGTTTTCCATCGCTCCGCTGAGCAGCGGACGGAGTACCTCGTCCGGGAACCGTCCGCAGCCGATCAGATTTCCGATCGTCACGAGCGTCGGCACCCAGACCGTACCGCGCTCCGCCAGCAGATGCAGCGTCTCCTTTTCCAGATAGGCTCCATGCTCCACGGAGTCCACACCGGCGCGGATCGCAGCCGCAACGGTTTTGTCGCCGTTGGCATGAGCCATAACGGCAAAGCCCGCGTCGTGGGCAATGGCGATCATATCGTGAATTTCCGCTTCCGTCAGCGGCTCGTCCGTCAGTACGCCGAGATGGTCAAAATCCATCAGGCCGGAGATCATGATCTTAATGAAGTGCGCACCCTGCGCCCTTGCTTCCGCGACCAGTGCGCGGTACTGCACCATATCGTCAAAGCCGCGCCCGATGAAGCCGCCGTAATGGCCGTTTTTATGGATCGGAAATGCGGGCGTGCGGTAGCGAATGCCGTACTCCAGGGCGATCTGCGACGCAAAAAGTCCGACGCCCCATGCGTCGCCGCCGTCGCGCAGGTATTCCGCGCCGCAGCGCCGGTATTCCTCCAGCCTTTGGCGCACCAGCGCTTCATCGACCCGTTCCTTCTGGTGCGCAATGGCGGCCTTCCAGTAAACGCCGTCGAGCACCATGTGAATGTGGCAGTCTGCCCGCATACGCTTCCCCTCTTTCTGCCGACACAATAGCACAGAAACGTCAAAAGCGCAAGTGCGCTGCCCAGTGTTTTTCCTTTTCAGTCCCGCCGGAAAAGCGAATACCTTAAGGAATTCTTAATACTTGGATTTTCATTCCAGCGCTTGCGTTCATGTCGAATTTTGCTATAATGATTTTGCGGCAGTTCTTTTCCGCGCATCAAAATCTGAGTTATAGAGGAATCGGCCATGAAAAAGGCTCTTATCATTTTCTCTTCCGTACTGGGCGCCGCGCTTCTCTGCGCAGGCGTTTGGTTTTTCCTCACGACGGCGCGTCAGAACGCAGCCGCCGAGGCTGCACATGACGCCGTATTGCAGGAATACGCGCAGCTGGAGCAAAACGCCGCGGACACTGCGCTGACGGTCACAGAAAACGGAAGTGAGATCGGGCGCTACTCTCTCGAGGCGCTGGGCGTGCAGCGCGGTACGGAAAATGCCGTCACCGCAGCCTTTTCCGCGACCGATCTCATGGATGCGGAGGCTTTTTCGGAGCTTCCCTTCCGCAACAAGCAGAACTGGGACGCGCTTCCCCACCCGCGCGGGATCCGCATTCCTGTGGATATGGATGGCTTTGACGCCTCCCCTGTTATGGCCGCTCTGGACGGCGTTCCGCGCGAGCCTGCGCAGGATGCTTACGCCTATTTTGACGGCACCGGCTTCTCGATTCAGGACGCCGTTCCCGGTACGATGCTCAAAAAGGACGTGATCGAGGAAGCACTTTATGAGGCTGTTTCGCAGATGTCCGTGGATTCCTCCGGCCCGCAGACACGGACGCTGGAGATCACCGACTACGACTGCTATCTTCCGCCGGAGGTCACAAGAGAAAACACAGAGTTTGATTTCGCGCCTCTGCTTCAGGAGCGCGTTTCGGCGATGCGCATTCAGGTACGCTTCCGCGACGAGCTGATCGCGCTGGACGGCAGCACGCTCCGCCACTTCGTGAAGCTCGACCGCGACGGCCGCGTACAGGTCCAGAAAAAGACGCTCGACCAGCAGCTGAGCGCATGGTCGGAGCTTTACGCGCAGAAGGACACAGAGTATATCTTCAACTCCTTCGTGGACGGCCCGGTGCCGGTCAGCTTCCTCCACGTCAACTATGAGCTGGATCAGGACGCGCTGCGCGAGCAGCTGATTCCGCTGCTGGAAACGCTCGAAAGCGGAAGCGCGGAGGCCTCCTTCCTCTGCACGACGCTGGACGGAGAGCCGTTCGGCATCGAAAATTCCTATATCGAGGTCGATCTGACCAACCAGCATATGGCGTATTATCAGGACGGCGCGCTCGTCGTGGATACGGATATCGTGAGCGGCACGATGAATACGCACGACACGCCCACCGGCCTTTACGAGTCGTTCTATAAGGCCGAGGACTGCTGGCTTTCCGGTGAGGACTATTATGTTTTTGTCGATTACTGGATCAGCGTCACGCGCGACGGCGTGATCGGCCTGCACGACGCCGACTGGCGCACCCGCTTCGGCGGCGAAATGTATACCTATTGGGGCTCCCACGGCTGCGTCAATACGCCGAAGGAGGCCATGAAAACGATCTATGACACCATCAACGTGGACGATCACATTCCGATCCTTGTCTATAAGCATCCAAAGCCAGAGTCCTCCGGTACATAATGATGCTCCGGCGCAGATCTCCGTCTGCGCCGGAGTTATTTTACAAGCATAATTCACACTTTTTTCTTTTTTTACCGTCCCGGATGTGTTATAATTCTTTTTTAGAATGTAGAAGTATACATTGCGCTGTACTTCAGCGCAGGAAGGTTTCAATTATGGGTCTGTTTACAAAAATATTCGGCACGCGCTCCGAGCGTGAGGTCAAGAAGCTGGAGCCGACCGTCAACGCCGTCATGGCGCTGGAGGATTCCTACCGCAAGCTCACGGACGAGCAGCTCCGCGCAAAGACGCAGGAGTTCCGGGATCGTTTGGCCGCCGGTGAAACGCTGGATGACCTTCTTCCGGAGGCCTTTGCGACCGTCCGCGAGGCGGCGGACCGCGTGCTGGGAATGCGTCCCTACCGCGTGCAGGTCATCGGCGGCATCGTGCTGCATCAGGGACGCATTGCGGAAATGAAGACCGGCGAAGGCAAAACGCTTGTTGCGTTGCTTCCGGCCTACCTCAATGCCCTGACCGGCAAGGGCGTCCACATCGTCACGGTCAACGACTATCTGGCCAAGCGCGACGCGGAGTGGATGGGCAAGGTGCACCGCTTCCTCGGTCTCTCCGTCGGCCTCATCATCCACGATCTCAGCGCCGAGGAGCGCCGCATCTCCTATGCCGCCGATATCACCTACGGCACGAATAACGAGTTCGGCTTTGATTATCTGCGCGACAACATGGCCATCTACAAGCAGGAAATGGTGCAGCGCGGCCACAATTTCGTCATCGTGGACGAGGTGGACTCCATCCTCATCGACGAGGCCCGGACGCCGCTTATTATCTCCGGCAAGGGCGAGGAGTCGTCCAAGCTCTACGAAATGGCGGACTATTTCGTCTCCCGTCTGAAAAAGCAGGTATTTGCATCCTCCGACGACAAGGAGCTTCAGGATCAGTACGACTGCGACTACATCGTCGTCGAGAAGGACCGCACCGTCTCCCTCACCCAACAGGGCATTGCAAAGGCGGAGGAATTCTTCGGCGTGGAGAATCTCGCCGACGTGGAAAACACCACGCTCTCACACCACATCAATCAGGCCATGAAGGCGCGCGGCCTTATGAAGCGCGACATCGACTACGTCGTTAAGGACGGCCAGGTCATCATCGTTGATGAATTCACAGGCCGTCTGATGTACGGCCGCCGCTACAATGAGGGTCTGCATCAGGCCATCGAGGCAAAGGAGGGCGTGAAGGTCGCCAGTGAGAACAAGACGCTCGCCACGATCACCTTCCAGAACTTCTTCCGCCTGTACGACAAGCTCTCCGGCATGACCGGCACGGCTCTGACCGAGGAAGAGGAATTCAGCGGCATTTACAATCTGGATGTCGTGGAGATCCCGACGAACAAGCCGGTCATACGTATCGACGACCCGGACGTCGTTTACAAGACCGAGGCCGGAAAATACCGCGCCGTGATCCGTCAGATCCGGGAATGCCATGAAAAGGGCCAGCCGGTGCTGGTCGGCACGATCTCCATTGAAAAATCGGAGCTTCTGTCGCAGATGCTCAAGCGCGAGGGTATTCCGCACAACGTTCTGAACGCGAAGCATCATGAAAAAGAGGCCGAGATCGTCGCGCAGGCGGGCCATCTCGGCGCAGTCACCATCGCAACGAACATGGCCGGACGCGGCACGGATATCATGCTCGGCGGCAACGCCGAATTCATGGCGAAAAACGACCTCCGCAAGGCAGGAATGTCCGACGAGCTGATCGCGGAATGCACCTCCTTCGCCGAAACGAGCGACCCCGAGATTCTGGCCGCGCGCGAGGCATACAAGCAGGCCTATTCCGCGCACAAGCCCGAGGTGGACGCCGAGGCGGAGCTTGTCCGCAAGGCCGGCGGCCTGTTCATCATCGGCACAGAGCGCCACGAATCCCGCCGTATCGACAATCAGCTCCGCGGCCGTTCCGGCCGTCAGGGCGACCCCGGCGAGACGCGCTTCTACCTGTCCATGCAGGACGACGTCATGCGTCTGTTCGGCTCGGAGCGCATTCTCGGCATGATGGACAGCCTCGGCATCGACGAGGACACGCCCATCGACGCGAAGATCCTCTCCGGCGCCATCGAAAACGCCCAGAAAACCGTCGAAAGCCGCAACTATCAGGTGCGTAAGAGCGTTCTGGAATACGACGACGTCATGAACGTCCAGAGAAAGATCATCTACGAGCAGCGCCGTCAGGTGCTCGACGGAGAGGATCTGCACACCAGCATTCAGTCCATGATCCGCTTCGTGATCGACGGGATCGTCCACGCCGCCTTCGGCGAGCAGAAGCACCTCGGCGACCTTTCACAGTTCGCCGAAATGATGCGCCATATCGAGGGCGTCTATCTGCCGGAGGGCAGTTGGAAGGTCACGGAGGACGAGCTGAAGGCCCTCACGAAGGAGCAGGCCGAAGAAAAGCTGATGCAGCTCATGGACAGCTTCTACGCTGCCAAGGAGCAGCAGTATACGCCCGCCGTCATGCGCGAGGTCGAGCGCGTCATCACGCTTCGCGTGGTCGATGAATACTGGATGGATCACATCGACGCGATGGACGATCTGCGTCAGGGCATCCGTCTGCGCGCCTACGCGCAGGAGGACCCGGTCATCGCCTACAAGCGTGAGGGCTTCGAGATGTTCGAGGCTCTGACCTCTGCCATCAAGGAGGAGATCGTGCGCAGGCTCTTCAGCTTCCGCCTCAAGACGGACGCCGAGGTCAAGCGCCAGCGCGTGGCGAAGGTCACCGGCGAGGGCGGCGGCGGAGATCATACCGTCAAGCGTCAGCCCGTCGTCAAGAAGATCAAGGTCGGTCCGAACGATCCGTGCCCGTGCGGCAGCGGCAAAAAGTACAAGAAGTGCTGCCGCGACAAGGATCTCGCCGCCGAACGCGGTCAGAATAACGCCTGATCCGCACCGCCTTCATTCCGCGCGGACACCTGCGGCAAGGATTCCCTGTGTCCGCACATCTGAGGAAAACTATGCTTCACACCATCAAACATGGAAAACTGGAATATCTGACCGCCGATGCGCTGGAGGGCAGCATCCACTGCTTCTCCACGCGCTATGGCGGCGTCAGCGAGGGGTATCTCTCCAGCCTCAACCTTGGCACCCATCGCGGCGACAACCCTGAAAACGTGTATGAAAATTACCGCATTCTCGGCAGCGCCGTGGGCTTCCGTCCGGAGGATACCGTTTTTACAAAGCAGCTGCACACGGACATTGTGCGCCGTGTCGGACGCGCTGACCGCGGCGCGGGCCTCCTGCGGGAGCAGACCGAGGTCTGCGACGCACAGATCACGGACGAGCCGGGCGTCGCGTTGGTCGCGTTCGCAGCCGACTGCACGCCCATCCTGCTTTTTGATCCCGTCCG
>ENA-ORNK01000212-ORNK01000212.1-human-gut-metagenome-genome-assembly--contig:-NODE-212-length-91342-cov-12.194496_pt1 | contig 91342 bp, 113 predicted proteins | sample MGYA00242115_ERZ509022 | MGnify/ENA primary metagenome ERZ509022 (study PRJEB26280, sample SAMEA2338690) | human gut metagenome | biome: human gut; feature: human-associated habitat; material: faeces...
GGGCCAGTATTTTTTGTACAGGCTGTCGTCGTCCGAGCCGTAGCCCAGCTTTGTTATGTAGTTGGAGAGGGCGTCCAGCCAGACGTATACCACGTGCTTCTCGTCAAAGTCCACGGGTATGCCCCAGGTGAAGCTGGTGCGGGATACGCAAAGGTCCTCAAGGCCCGGCAGCAGGAAGTTGTTCAGCATCTCGTTGGTGCGGGCGGGGGGCTGTATGAAGTCCGGGTGATCCTTTATGTACTGTATGAGGCGGGGGGCATACTTGCTCATCTTAAAGAAGTAGCTCTCCTCCTTGACCTTCTCCACCGGCCTGCCGCAATCCGGGCAGCAGCCGTCCTTTAGCTGGCGTTCCAGCCAGAAGCTCTCGCAGGGGGTGCAGTACCAGCCCTCGTAGGCGGACTTATATATGTCGCCCTGCTCGTACAGCTTGCGGAATATCTTCTGAACGGCCTTTACGTGGTAATCGTCGGTGGTGCGGACAAAGCCGTCGTTGGATATGCACATGAGCTTCCAGAGATCCTTGAAGGAAGCTACTATCTCGTCCACGTACTGCTTGGGGGTAATGCCCTTGGCCTTTGCCTTGCGCTCTATCTTCTGGCCGTGCTCGTCGCTTCCGGTGAGGAAGTATACGTCGTAGCCCGTCATGCGCTTGTAGCGGGCGATGGCGTCCGCCGCCACGGTGGTGTAGCTGTGGCCTATGTGCAGCTTGTCGCTGGGGTAGTATATGGGGGTGGTGATGTAGAAGGTCTTTTTCTCTTGCTCTGCCATGTATCTTCTCCTTAGCGGGTCGCCTGATTTTTCTTATTTATATAGCCGGTTGCCCCATTATCCTTTATAGTTTATTTACTTGGGCCGGCTTTGTCAATATTTCAGGGCCAAACCGGGACAAAATGCGAATTGTAACATAGAGTGCAAATAAGATAAATGCTTATTTACACTCTATTTTTGCATAAAAGGAGGGAAAAACGTGAGGCAGTACAAAATTCTGAACTACGACGACAGGCGGCAGATAGAACGCCTGTATGCTCAGGGCGACAGGATTGAGGACATCAGCTTTTTTCTGCGCGCGAGCCAGACCTGTATACGAAAGGAACTCGCCCGTGGACGAACCGGCAAATTGGATGCTAATCAGCGCCTTGAGTATAGCGCCGAAATCGGGCAGCGTACAACCATGGCCAACGTGCGCCGCCGGGGGAGGCGGCGCACGGCGACGGGTGCAAAAATATGAGACGCTACCGTTGGAACATCAAGACCTTTGCCCGGAACGTAATCGTTCCCCTTCAATTCGTCATCGGCTTTATTTTAGTCCTTTGCGCTCCCGGAATTTCAGACTTCGGACAAGCCGTCATTTTAAGCGGCGTAGGGCTGTTAATGCTGAGCAGCGCAATGGCGTTATAACAACGAGAAAGGAGGCAATCTACAGATGTTACACATCAAAGAATTCCGCGAGGAGCACGGTATCTATGCAAGCCAGGTCGTAGAGGTAGTACGCGAGCGGTATCCCGGATACGACAAATATCTCAATTCTAAGGTGGAGAATCCGGAAAAGTATGGCATACGCCTCGTCAGCGACGCCGAGCAGATGTTAGAGAACGCATTTCAGAGGACGCTCTCAGCACCCCGCAGACCAGACCGCCGCCGTCTGCCATCCCGTATTCAGTGCAGGCTGTCAAAGACGGTGTTTAACCAGTTGCAACAGGCGTTCCGCGCCGCTGGCTTTGACACCATGCAGGCCGGTATGCAACATCTAATCATTTTGTATCTTGGAAAGGAGGTGGAGCAAGAGTGAACTATAAAACCTGTCCCTATTGCGGCGCAGCACTCGACCCCGGCGAGCGGTGCGACTGCGAACATGAAGGCGGTACCCAGGATGATACCAATAACGACAAAGAGCAGGAGGTAACACATGGAGCAAATCAACGAAAGTACCAGCATGATAACAGTGCTGCCTGATGACATCGCCAATTACGACGTTGACGCCATTATTGTCATGGCGGAACGAGCGGACAAGCTCGTCGCAGCCCTCAACAAGATGATGATGGCAGCCATCAAAATTACTACCGCCCACGACTGGGTGATTATCGGCGGCAAGCCCTATTTGCAGGAGAGCGGCGCAACAAAGGTTGCCAGGCTGTTCGGCATAGGCTGGAAGATTCTCGACGTGCAGCGCGAGCTTGACGACGGGTATCCGTCCTTCACCTATCGCATGGTTTTCCGAATGGGGGGCACGGAAATAGAGTGCGACGGTTCACGCTCGGGCAGGGACGAATTTTTCACCGGGCAAGCGACCATGCGGGACGGCTCGGCAAACCCCAAACACAAAGGCCCTGACCAGGTAGACGCAAACGACGTCAAAAAAGCCGCGTACACCAACTGCCTGAACAACGGCATCAAGCGTCTGCTGCCCGGCCTTCGCAACATCGACATCGAGACCCTCGAAAAGGGCGGCGTGAATACCCAGAAGTTGACCGGCTATACATTCAAGGAAGGCAGCAGGGGCGGCACTGGCAGAAGCGCAGCGGTTACCGGGCTCACCTGCACCGCTTGCGGGGCGGCTATCACGCAGGCAGAAGCAAGTTATTCTGAAGGCCGCTTCGGACGTAGGCTGTGCCGTAAGTGCCAGCGGAATCCCCCAGCACCCACACCCGAACCCGAGGATGACTACATTCCTCCTACGGAGGAGCCGTAATGACCAGCACAGCGGTTAAGCAGCTCATAACTATCCTGAGGACACTACACGACTGGAACGACAAATACAACAAGGGCGACAAGCTCGTTATGACCATCAACGATGACTACGCCAGCGTATATAACGCAGCATCTTGCAAGGTTATTACCGGTGGCAATAAGTCAAAACACGCCCGTGAGCACGGCGTAGATATCATTGTATTTGACCGCAACTATGAGGAGGTACGCAATATATGTTAAGCGCACAATCTATTCAAGCAGCCATCCGCAACGAGGTAGAAAACCGTATCAAGGTCTACCCCTGCAATAATCTCAGAGCATCCAACATAGGCCACCCCTGCGAGAGATATCTCTATCTGCTCATCCGGCACTGGGACGAGCAGGAGCCTCACGACTACGGCCTCCAGAACATATTCGACCTGGGCAATTCGATAGAGGATTACACCATAAATAAGCTCAAGGCCGCGGGCCTTGAAGTGATCACTCCCACGCAGCGCAGTTGGAAGGTTGAAAATCCGTTAATCACAGGCCGCGAGGATATCCGCATCAAAGACCCCGAGACGGGCGAGCTGTTCCCGGCAGAAATTAAAGGGCTTTCCCCGTTTGAATGGGTTAAGCTCAACTGCGTCGAGGATTTCTACGCCTCCAAGAAGCACTATGTGCGAGCCTATCCCTCCCAGCTCCTCGTCTACATGTGGAAGTTCGAAAAGGAAAAAGGATTTTTTGTCCTGACGAACAAGCTCACCGGCGAGATCAAGATCATCGAGGTGCCCTTTGACTGGGATAGAGCAGACGCAATGCTCCACAAGGGCGAGCGCGTATACGCCGCGCTGAACGACGCCACCGGCAAGATATTGCCCCCGGCCTGCCCGGACATAACCGTGTGCGAGGAATGCTCCATGAAGCATATATGCCCCGCCGACCATTCCCGCATAGAGGCGGAGATAGATGACGGTGAGCTGGAAAGCCTCATACTCCAGAAAGAAGCTCTCGCACCGCAGTACAAGGCGTATAACGAACTGTCAGATCAGATAAAAGCCTGTGTGGGCGACCGAGAGAAGGTAGTTACTGAAACACATCTTGTGCAGGTCAAGACCATCGAGAAAAAAGCGTACCAAGTCGCAGCGCGAACCGAGCGCCGCATCAACATATCAAAGCTATAAGGAGGACAGACATCATGTATAGGATTACTATCACTGACGACAACGGATTTGAGCAGTGCATTAAAACCGACGGCTTCAGCCTGCTAATCCGGGATTCGGAAAAGGGCGGAGTTGCCTGTATGACAAAACTGACCATTCACAGCAACAAGGAGGTAGCCGCCCTTATTACGGCGCTGGAAAAAACAAAACTTACCATCGCAAGGGAAGCGACGGTTCCGGACCATATTTTAAATGAACTCTGCGGCATGGCAAAGCGCCTGACCGACACAGAGGTCGAGCATACTGTTGATTAACCTGTTTGGGGCGAGGTTATGCTTCGCCCCTTATGAGCTTTAGTGAGGTGATAGCATGGCATGGATAGAACTGCACGACACGCTGCCCGACCACAAGAAGGTTTTGGCGGTTGCAACCGCCCTAAAAGCGGACAAAGACCTAATCGTCGGTAAATTGGTCAGGTTGTGGGTATGGGCGCTCAATAACCGCGAGGATGGGCGATTCAGCGAGCAGGATGTTGCGACCATAGCCGAGATTATGCGATTCAAGGGCAAACCGCAGAAACTCATAACTGCGCTGCTCGACGCAAGGCTACTCGATTACGATGGTTGCAACTACATGATCCACGATTGGGACGAGCGCGTAGGGATGCTGCTCGCCAAGCGTGAGACGTCACGTTCACAGGCCCGTGACAGGCAGCGAAAACGCCGCGAACGGATGCGTGACGCAAGCGTTACTTGTAACGCAACTGTCACGCGTGACGAAACCGATTGTCACGCGGCTACCGTACCTAAACCGTACCATACAGATGATGATGACGATGGTGAGGACGATACCGCGCGCGCGTATGCGGAGGCGGAGCGTGTTGTCGCGGCGTCGTACCGCGCAGCTTTCGGGCGGGACGCAACAACCGCGGAGGTCGCGGCTATATCCCGCACAGCCGTCCTTAACAACAAAGTGGCCATCATCGGACACGCGATAGACCTCACCGCTGTTTTCGGCGTAAAGGCCGTTGTAAAGTACGTCAACAGGATAGTCCGGGACTGGGTATATTATCACATCGACAGCCCGGACGAGCTGGGCGAATATGACTATCTTCAGGACTGTGCGGCGGGACGATTGGACATCGGGTACATCGACCCGCAGGAGGCGCTTGAGCGTCTGAAGGCGCACCGTGAGCGCAAGATACAGGAGGCGCATAATGCCCAACAATGCTAACGCACCGCGGATTATCTGCCCGTACTACCAACGGGAGACGCCGACGTCGATAACATGCGAGGGGCTGTCTCCCGACACATCAAATGTCACCAGATTCGGGAGCAGAGGACAAAAACGGAGACACCAAATACAGTGTTGTGAACGATATTGCTATGCAAAAGTCTGCGCCTATGCTGCGCTGCTCGAAAAATCATACGCATGGGAGGATAGATCATGCAGCACTACGAAGAGAACGAGCAAATAGCCCTGTTTCGGTGGGCCGCCTATGAGAAGGCCGTATATCCCGAGCTTGAGTATATGTTTCACATTCCCAACGGCGGCGTGAGGAACAAGGCCACGGGCGGGAAGCTCAAAGCGGCGGGAGTTAAGGCCGGTGTGCCGGATATATGCCTACCACTGCCATGCAAGCGATATGCCGGGCTCTATATCGAGCTCAAGGCCGGCAAAAATAAGCCTCAGCCCAACCAACTACGTTGGCTGGATGCACTCAACCGCAACGGCTACCTCGCCGTCGTGTGCTACGGCTGCGAAGAAGCGATAAAAACCATAGTTGATTACATCAAACTCACCAGGCAGAAAGGAGAACCCCATGAATAATTATCTATGCATCAACAGCAGAAAAACCGAACTGACCGAGCAGCAGCTCCGCGAGCTGGGCATAGCTCAGGCGGATGAATACATACCGGAAAATGAGATAGCGCAAATGTCCCGCATAGCCCTCTCGGGCAAGGCCGAGGAGTACTACAAGGTTCACGACACCATCACCGTGGGCGGAACTGTGTTTGAAATCATAGGCATAGGCCACGACACGGACACGATAACCAATAAAAAAAATACCATCACACTCCGCAGCACGTTTACCGACGTCCGAGCCGCAATGCATAAAGGCAGTTGTTCCGGCGGTTATAAGGACGCCTCGCTCAATGCCAGGCTGAACATACCCGAGGAATGGTTGCCAGCGGAAGCGCTCCCCTTTTTACGCACTGTCACAAAAAAATGCTCTAATTCCGACGGCGAGGATTACGAGATGCCCTGCCGCCTGTTTTTATTCTCGGAAGCTGAGGTGTTCGGAAGCGCGATTTACTCTCCTACCGAGGAAGGTGAGCGATATAAAGGATTTGCCACAGCGAAAGACCGATATGTTTACGATGCGGACGGAGATAGAACGGGCTGGTGGCTTCGCTCGCCTAATTCCAGCAACGGCAACAACTTCTGTGCTGTGAACAATTCAGGTGCAGCCAACAACATCAACGCCAGCTACTCCTACGGTGTCGCCTTCGGATTCTGTTTTTAACCCATACGCATGAATTGCAAAAATCTTCCTCCAAGGGGGAGACTTCAAGACTTCCCATGGTGTAACCTTACATTAAGCGCCTGCTCATGCGCTTCATGTGCCTCCTTTGTTATAGGAACAGCCCGGTATTTGCCGGGCTGTTCCGCTTTATCTTGGTACAAAAACGGGGAGAAATCCAACCTGTTACACGAGTACAGTTGTTACACGGAGGATGTAACGTGTCTAAACCGGACTGGAATAGTATTAAGAGCGAGTACATCACCACGAACATATCGTACAGGTCACTGGCGGAAAAGCGTGGTGTTTCCTGGCGTACCCTGGCCGAGCGTGCAAGACGCGAGGGGTGGCCTGAAGAGCGCACAAGGTATTGTAACACTGTTGTTGTTAAGACCGTACAAAAGACCGCTACAAAGACGTCCACCGCGAACGCGCGTAAATTAGACCGGTTGCAACAAGCCGCCGACAGCATGAGCGAGGTAATTGCAGAGATATTCAGTGATACAGACCAGTTTCACAGGCATATCATACAGACCCGCGACGGTGATACGTGGGACGCAGACTGCCGCACCATGGACAAAGTTGATACAAAGGCGATCAGAGACCTCACCGGCGCACTGAAGGATTTGTCGTTTGTCATGCGTAGCGTGTACGACCTGCCCACCGTGCAGGAGCGCAACGCTATGGATATAGCCGCCGAGCGATTGAAGCTCGACCAATCTAAGGCGGCGGCAGCAGCCGCAGAGGATGGCAGCGACAGCGATACCGGCGTTGTCGAGCTGGCCCCGGTATTGGAGGATGACGATGCACAAACGTAATGTAGTATGGACGCCACAACCCAAGCAGCAGCTTTTCCAGCAGCGGCCTGAATATGAGGCGCTGTATGGTGGGGCTGCCGGGGGCGGTAAGTCCGATGCCCTGCTCGCGGAAGCGTTACGGCAGGTCAATATTCCGCATTATCGCGCTATCATTTTTCGCAAAACCTACCCGCAGCTTTCAGAGCTCATAGACCGCAGCAAGGATATATATAAGCCTGCTTTCCCCAGGGCGCGATATAACCACACGGACCATTTCTGGCGGTTCCCCAGCGGCGCCAAGGTATATTTCGGCTCCATGCAGCGTGAGCAGGACCGCACCAACTATCAAGGCAAGCGGTACGATTTTGTAGCATTCGATGAACTGACACATTTCACATGGCAGGAGTACAGCTACCTAATGAGTCGTAACAGGCCGGGCGGCCCCGGCACCAGAGTATATATCAGAGCAACCACCAACCCGGGCGGCATAGGCCATGGCTGGGTAAAGGATAGATTCATCACAGCAGCGCCGCCTCTCACCCCAATAACAGGCGAGTATACCGTTGTAACCCCTGACGGTCCGCTCAAATTAAAGCGCAAACGGATATTTGTACCGGCTACCGTTTTTGACAACCAAAAACTGCTGGACAATGACCGGAATTACTTGGCAAACCTCGCCATGATGCCCACAGCAGAGCGCGACGCTTTGTTGTATGGAGACTGGAACAGCTTCAGCGGGCAGGTGTTTAGGGAATGGCGCGACGATCCCGCGCACTATGATGATCATCTCTGCACCCACGTTATCAAGCCATTCCGTATTCCGGGATTTTGGACGCGATACCGTGGATTCGATTTCGGTTTCTCCCGCCCATTCAGCGTGGGCTGGTATGCAGTAGATCCTGACGGGAGGTTGTATCGGATAGCTGAGTATTACGGTAGCACTGGTGAGCCTAATGTCGGTGTGCAGATGCAACCCGCCGAGATAGCAGTCAACATCAGGCGCATAGAGGCCGAAGAACCCAACCTCAAGGGCTGTCAGATCTACGGAGTAGCCGACCCGTCAATATTCGATGAGAGCCGAGGCATGAGCATAGCCGCCATGATGGAGACCTCCCCGAATTTTATCTCATGGGCACCGGGTGACAACACCCGCATAGCAGGAAAGATGCAGTATCATTTTCGGCTGGCATTCGGTAAGGACGGCAGACCGATGTTCTACTGCTTCAATACCTGCAAGCATTTTATAAGGACTATCCCCGCTCTGGTTTACGATGCCAAGCACGTCGAGGACATCGACACATCTCAGGAAGACCACATATACGACGAGTGCCGTTATGTGATGATGAACAATCCTATTGCGGCGCGCAAGAACGAGTTGCAACCGCCCAAGGAGTTCGACCCGCTCGACCTGTGGACGGATACCACCATTAAAGACAAATACGCCTTTTACAGGCAATAAGGAGGTTTTAAACAATGCCAAAATTCCCGCCCAGAACACAAGAGACGGAAGGAGCACAACTCCCATTACCACAGCAGGGCACACCCGCGGCTGATACCGCACAAGCTGCTCCGGGACGCATAGGGCCTGTCGGCAAGGAAGAGGTCGCCAAGGCCGAGGCCATACTCCAGAAGTATAAATCCGGCAAGGATAGCCTCAACAACCGCATTGTGGAGAATGAAAAGTGGTTTACCCTGCGCCAATGGGAAGTTATACGCGGAGTGAAAAGCAACCCCGATGACCCAGAACCGGCCTCGGCATGGCTGTTCAACTGCATCGCCAACAAACACGCCGATGCCATGGACAATCTTCCCGAACCGTGTGTGCTGCCACGCGAAAAGGGCGATGTAAATGACGCAGATGTATTATCGGATGTGCTCCCCGTCATTCTCGAGCAGAACAGGTTTGAGGATGCGTATTCTACCGTTTGGTGGCGCAAGCTCAAGAGCGGCAGCGGCGTATATGGCGTTTTCTGGGACGCCATGAAGAACAATGGGCTGGGAGAGATAGATATCCGCGCCTGTGACGTGCTAAACCTATACTGGGAATCCGGCATAAGCGATATCCAGCACTCTCCTCACCTGTTCCATGTCGGAATCGAAAACCGGGAAATGCTCATCGGCCAGTATCCCTTTATGGCCGATAAGGTTGGTCAGTATCCCACGCTGGAGACACCTAAGTATGTTTACGAGGACAACGCCGACACCTCCGACAAGGTTGTCGTTGTTGATTGGTATTACAAAGTACGCAACGAGGCGGGTAAAACAATACTGCACTACTGCAAATTCTGCTGCGGCGAGGTACTGTATGCGTCCGAGAATGATCCGGCATACGCACAGCGCGGATACTACGACCACGGCAAATATCCGTTCGTCATGGATATCCTGTTTCCGCTTGAGAATACTCCGGCCGGATTCGGCTATATCGACGTCGGTAAAAGCCCGCAGATCTACATAGACAAACTCGACCAGGCCATTTTACGGCACTCCGTCATAGGTTCGCGGCAACGGTATTGGATTCGTGGCGACGGCAATATCAACATCGAAGAGTTCCGCGATTCCACCTGCGATTTCGTTCATTTCTACGGTTCGGGAGATCCACGCGATTGTGTGATATCCATGGATTGCCCTCCCCTCAGTGATATCTACGTTGGAGTTCGCGAAAACAAAATCGACGAACTGAAGGAGACCTCCGGCAACAGAGATTTTTCACAGGGCGGTACAAGCTCCGGCGTTACGGCAGCGTCTGCAATAGCAGCATTGCAGGAGGCAGGCTCTAAACTCTCCCGCGACATGATTAAGAGTGCGTACCGGGCCTGCGTGGAGGTGGACTACCTCGTGCTGGAGCTTACGCGGCAGTTCTATAAATATCCCCGGTTCTTCCGCATAATCGGAAATGAAGGCGCTATGCGGTTCGTGGAGTTCTCCGGCGATCAAATAGCAGGTAAGCCGCAAGGTAACGACTTCGGCATTGATTTAGGATACCGTGTACCAATATTCGACATCAAGGTGTCCGCGCAAAAAGCATCGCCGTTTGCTACGGCGGCGCAAAATGAACGCGCCAAGGAATTTTACGGCATGGGCTTTTTCAGGCCAGACCTGGCAGACCAGGCACTCGCCGCCCTCGACATGATGCAGTTTGAGGGAATTGAGGAAGTACGTGAGAGGATAGCGCAAAACCAGACGCTATATCAGCAGGTGCAGCAGCTATCACAACTCGCGCTTGCCATGGCGCAGGAGCTCGATGCGATAAAAGGCAGCGCTTACTCCCAGCAGATAATGCAGCTTGTCGGCATGAATGCTCAGCAGACCCCACAGGGCAATGCAGCCAGGACAGAGATGCATCCTAATATACTCGGCTCTATAAACGCCGGTATGAGCAGCACGGCAGGCGCGGCCAGAACAAGGGCGGCAGAAAACGCCACACCGAAAGCGTAGGCGGTATATGACCACTGTTGACTATGAACATAACAAAAACACCTTTGAGCTAAAGGTGATGGGCCACGCCGGGTATAATCCCGGCGGTCCTGACATCGTGTGCGCTGCTTGCTCAACACTCGTATATGCCTTGTGGGATTCAATGCTGGAGCAGCAGGATACGGGAATGCTGGAGGAGCTGGATGTAATGCAGAACGATGGCATGTTTGCTCTAAAAGCCGTATGCAGTGCCGAGAGCAATGCGCAGATAATCGTGATTTTTAACGTAATCATGCGTGGCTTTGCTATGATAGCGCAAAAATATCCGGAATTTTGTAACATATCAGGCCAAAAACAGGGAGAAAAGAGATCGCAGTCTCGTATATCATACCTCCAGACGCGAGGGAAAGACCTCAGAGACGGCGGGAAAGACCGCTGACGCTGGGTAAATAGCCAAGTATGACGCCGGGGAAAGACCCGAGGAAAGGATTACGCATGAAAAACTATCTGCTCATGAATCTGCACTTGTTTGACGGAGAAGGCGGTGGAAACGCTGGCGGCGCAGAAGGCGCAGCATTACCCGCAGCCGGCAGCAAGGCAGGCAAAAGCAACCCCCTTGCCAACGTTCAATACGGAACCACCCCCAACGGTTCCCAAAATGGAACAGCACAGTCCGGCGCGGCTGTCACCTCAAATGTGGAAGAAGCCCGAAAAGCCGAGTTCGACAAGCTCATTAAGGGCGAATACAAAGATTTGTACGACGCCAATGTGCAGAAAAACATCAACGCTCGGTTTAAGGAGCTCGACGGTCTCAGGGCAAAATCTGAGCAGTTCGACGCATTGAATCCAGTACTCAATATACTTGCTCAGAAATACGGCGTTGACGGCACGGACGCTGATGCCCTCGTTAAGGCAATCGAAGATGATGATAGCTACTACGAGGAAGAGGCCATCTCGAAGGGACTGACCGTGGAGCAGCTAAAAAACATCAAGAAGCTGGAGCGCGAAAATGAGAGCTTTCGCCGTGCAGCCCAAGAGCAGCAGCGACAGCAAAACGCAGACCGCATATACGCTATGTGGCAAGATCAGGGTGAGGACTGCAAAAAGACATACCCCAATTTTGACTTCCAGCGCGAAGTTGACCCTAAGCAATCTCCTACAGCAGAAAGGTTTTTGTCGTTGCTGAAATCCGGTGTGGATGTAAAGAACGCTTACATGGTCGTACACATGGACGATATCATGTCCGGCGCTATGCAGTACACCGCCCAACAGATATCTCAAAAGACTGTGAACGACATCATGGCGAGGGGTATGAGACCCGCCGAGAACGGAGCAAACAGCACCGGTGCGGCTACTATCACAAAAACAGACCCAACCAAGTTTACGAAAAAAGACCGCGAGGAAATCTCGCGGCGCGTCGCAAGAGGAGAAATCATAACCCTTTAAGCTGGTTCTCCTCAAATCAGAAAGGAGAATTAAATGTTTAACATCAGACCCTATCTAAGGCTCAATCTGCGCCTGTTCGACGTTGACCTTAACGTGCAGACCACCAAATCCCCCGGTCTGACCGACGGTATGAAAACCTACTATGAGGACAGGCTGATAGATTACGCAGAGCCCCAGCTCGTGCATGATCAGTTTGGCGACGAGTACAACATACCGAAGCACGGCGGTAAGATTATCGAATTCCGCAAGTATCTGCCCCTACCCAAGGCGCTGAACCAGCTCATTGAAGGCGTTACCCCCAAGGGCGGCAAACTGGAAATGAGCACCCTGACCGCCGAGGTTGGCCAGTACGGTTACTACATCACCATCTCCGATATACTGGAGCTCGCCCATGTCGACCCTCAGATCGAACAGGCTACCAAGCTGCTCGGCTCACAGGCAGGCCGCACTTTGGACACCATTACTCGCGACGTCATCACCGCCGGCACAAACGTATCCTATGCGCCCAAGGTTTCTGCCGCAGGCGCCGAAACCGAGGTACTGTCCCGCGCCGACCTTGATGATACCGCGCTGCTTACCACTCGCGTCATCTTCAAAGCGGCAGCCAAACTCCGGCGCATGAATGCTGTACCCATCAATGACTGCTACGTCGCCATAGTCCATCCCAACGTGTCGTGTGACCTTATGTTATCCGACGGCTGGATCGATGTGCATAAGTACGCACAGCCCGATAACATCTACAATGGCGAAATCGGCAAGCTCGGCGGTGTTCGCTTCGTCGAATCCACCGAGGCGCGTATTATCGGTCCCGCAGCCATAAGCGACGGTCTGGGAGTGCTTAGCGTAAAGACCGCTATAAACTCCAGCTCCAGCAGTATTGTCATCAACGAGGAGCTGACCTCCGCTACTCCCGCAGAGCCCATACCCGTATATATCAACGGTTCGCCTAACACCATCACCGCAATAGCTACTACCGGCGGCAACACTACCCTGACTATAGGCACCGCCGTCACCAGTCTCGCGGCAGGCGCGAAGATAACAGGCAAGGGCGCGACCAAGAGCGGCAAGGCCGTATATTGCACTCTGTTCGTAGTGCAGAACGCATACGGCAGGACTGCTCTCAAAAACGGCGGATTGCAGCACATTATAAAGCAGCTCGGCTCCGGCGGTACTGCTGACCCTCTGAACCAGAGAGCTACCACCGGCTGGAAAGCAACCAAGGTTGCAGAACGTCTTGTTGAGGAGTACATGGTGCGCGTTGAGCACTGCTCCGAGACAGAGCCTTACGCTGCTGCCAACTAACCAGGAAGGAGTAACCCATGAGTAAGAACGCAAACAAAGCTGCTCTCGATGAGATTGTTGCCACAACTCCTGCTGCCGATAACGCACCCGCAGTTGAGGAGGCTTCTGCTGCCGTCGAACCCCCCGCAAAGGATGATCCCCGCGAATATGTTGAGTTTAAGCTCCCCCGCGATCCTCGCAGTAAGGAAAACGGAAAATATGTCAGCGTGAACGAGATAAGCGTATTCGTGCCGTTCGGCAAGCGAGTGAAGATTCCCCGCTGCATAAAGGAAGTACTGGAAAATTCCATAGACGAGGACGAGCGTACACAGAATCGGCTACTCGCCCTCCAGGAAGAAGCAAGGATGAGCGAACCTGTATAACCAATGGGGCCCATGGCCCCTTCATGCGGCGTGGGTAGGCCCACACGTTGGTTCAAGCCCAGCGCACCGCACTATTGGAGGTTTTATGAAGATATCCGAGGCAATCGCACAACTAAGGTCTATTAAGGAAAACCAGTACGACGATGAAACCCTCGTGCGCTGGCTCTCTGACGTCGAGGGCAGAATATACGAGGAAGTCATCAAATGGCATGAGGATACCGATGACGTTGCTCACGGTCCGTATTCACCAGATGGTGATATGGACACCGCGCTCATGGTTCCGAACCCCTACGATGACCTTTATATCAAGTACCTTATGGCGCAGGTGGATTATCACAACGCGGAACTGGCTCGGTACAACAATTCCATGGTCATGTACAACATTGCGCTATCCGATTTTGCAAACTGGTATAACCGCAGCCACAGACCCAAGCAGACTCATTATTACACTGGATTGAGGTATTGATATGGGCTTTCTTCCTTCGCTATCCGAACTGAATACCTCCCGCGAAATGATAAGCGAATTTGGGGGATATAATCATAACCTGCGTATCAATAACAACGAGTTCAGCGATATGCAGAACATGACGTCAACCCACTACCCCGTCTTATCACCGCGAAGTGTCCGAGGCCGTGTGCGCTCCCTGACGAAGCCAAACGGCCTTTTTGCACATAACAAGCTGGCATGGGTGGACGGCACTACATTCTACTACGACGGCAGTGCCGTCGCCGGTTTTTCCTTGACTGACAGCCCTAAAACATTTGTCGCTATGGGTGCATATATCCTAATATGGCCTGACAAAGCATACTACAACACGGCAACTGGCGATTATGGCAGCCTCGGCAATAAGGTCACGACCTCCGGCACGGTAAACCTTACGCTCTGCAAAAACGATGGTACTGCCTATACAAGCTACTCCACCGGCGCAACCGCTCCGGCCTCTCCTGACGATGGCGCACTATGGATAGATACCAATTCAAAGCCCCATGTACTCAAACAATATTCCTCTACCTACGGTACATGGGCAAGCATTCCCACCACTTACGTCAAGGTTAGCGCTACTGGCATAGGCGCAGGGTTTGCCAAGCATGACGGTGTTACCATATCCGGGCTCACCAACACAGACCTCAACGGCGACTTTATACTGTACGGCGTCGGCAACGACTATATACTCGTCACTGCCATAATAGACGCGGTTGCAACCGACACAGCAGCCGTCACGATAGAGCGTAAAATACCAGACATGGATTATCTCACCGAAAGCGAAAATCGCGTGTGGGGCTGCTCCAGCGCAAAACACGAAATATATGCTTGCGCTCTTGGCGACCCTAAAAACTGGTACAGGTTCATGGGCATATCTACGGACAGCTTCACGATGACCGTCGGCTCTCCCGGCGACTTCACCGGCGCATGTACGCATCTCGGCTATGTGCTGTTCTTCAAGGAAGATGTAATCCATGAAATATACGGTTCAAAGCCGAGCAATTTCCAACTCACCAATACCGTGTGCCGCGGTGTAGAGAAGGGCAGTGAGAAAAGCCTAATTATCGTCGATGAGACATTGTTCTATAAGTCCGCACACGATGTATGTGCGTATAGTGCATCACTCCCTCAATCTATATCTGAAGCACTCGGCGCGGAAAAATATAAAAACGCCGTGGCGGGTGCTTTTGGCTCCAAGTATTACATCTGCATGGAGAATGCTGATGGCCGTCATACCCTGTTCGTGTACGATGCCGCTCATAGGCTTTGGCACAAAGAGGACAATAGGCATATCACCTACTTTGCCACATTCGGCAAGGAACTCTATTTCATAGCTGACAATACCATATACTCGGTAAATGGTGACACATCCGTATACGGCGATGCAGCAGCAGCGCATGAAGCCCCTTTTGATTGGTTCGCGGAAACCGGGGACATAGGGATGGAGTATCCCGACCATAAGTATGTAAGCAAACTCCAATTCCGAGTAGAAGCCACCCTCGACACCCTGATACGCATAGAGGTTCAATATGACCATGACGGTATCTGGATTGAAAAATACCTTATAAACGCTACTACAAAGCGCTCATTCACAGCGCCCATAATCCCCAGGCGTTGCGACACCATGCGGATCCGCATAAGCGGCAACGGTGACTGCCGCATCTACTCCATCACAAAAACTATTGAGCAAGGGAGTGAGTTGTGATGGCCTTCACCGGTTTTGACTTGCCCGACATTGGCAATTCCAATCTGGACAGTGCAGCCGAGCGCAGGCAGATATTGGAATACCTGTTCCAGCTCACAAAGCAGCTCCGCTATACCCTAAATAACCTCGGCAAAGAAAACCTCTCCGATGAGCTGAATAGCACCATACATGAAGCGTCGAGGTCAGCCGTTTCAGTCGAGCGCATTATCAGGAACGTCGAAGGCAGCGTATCCATGATACAACAGACCGCCAATTCCATAAAGCTCGAAGTGGCAACAAAGGTCGATGAGAATGAAATCATATCAAAAATCAACCAGACCTCTGAAAGCATACTTATCCAGGCAAACCGGCTCAACCTGAGCGGCTACGTCACCATAAACTCCCTGAAAGCAGGCGGCACTACCACCATTGACGGCGGCAGGATAACGACCGGCACAGTAGCCGCTGCCCGGATTGATGTGAACAATCTTTATGTGAAACATCTGAACGGTGCAGACGGTACATTCACCGGCTCCCTGAGCGCTGCAAGCGGAACGTTTACCGAACTAACCGCATCCAATGGCGCAGTGAAGTTCACTGGTAATAATATCAATATTTGCGGCGTTGAAATTGGTTATGTGAGTTACTATTCGCAAGTGTGCGTTGTGCCTCCAGCACATCAGACCGGCAACGTTGGCACAGGAAGCCTCGCGTGGGATCAGTGCGTCGCAAAAAATCTGTACAGCAGCGGGGGTGGCGTCAATTCATATTCCATGCGGAAATTGAAGAAAGATATACTGAACTACCCTTATGACCCTACGGCGGTAGACCGCTTGCAGCCAGTCACATACATAATGCGAAATGACGACACAAACACCATCCATCTCGGTCTTATCGCTGACGATGTACGTGAAGTGGAGCCGTTACTTGTAAGTAGCTTTCAAGACGAGAGTATGCCCGGTTCGGTTCTGACATTGGATTACAGCAGGGTATCCGTGCTTCTGATAAACGAAATTAAGGCTTTGCGTAAGCGCGTAAGCAGCTTGGAAGGGAGATTTGCATCATGACTAAACATATCCAAAAGCTAATGGATGCCCTGGCCTGCCTGGACGCTGTTTCCGTGACCGGCAGGAATAACAGAATGAATATGCTGCTCGCGGAGCAGCACATAGCCGACGTCGCACAAGAGCTCACTGCGGCAGAGACAGCAAAGAAAAAAGATAAGGAGGCGGCTGACAATGGCAACGTATAAGAAAGGCTCCCGCAGCGATGAGGTAAAAAGGATACAGGAAGCCCTCGGGATAAAAGCAGACGGTATATACGGCTCGCAGACAGAACGGGCGGTTCGCAGTTATCAGCAGCAGAACGGCCTTAAGGTTGATGGTATCGTCGGGAATAACACATGGGGCAGCCTCTTCAGGGGCGGCTCCGGCGGCTTTGATTGGAGCGGCGGCGTCAACACCGGCTCTGCATCCGGCAGTTATAGCAGCCAACGCAAGACCGCCGACTGGCTTTCTCAATATGAGACCGGGCGGCCTACATACTCGCCCTCCCAGGCGGTTAACGATGCGGCGAATATGCTTGCAGACTATGAGCGCAACCGCCCCGCCGCCTTCAAGAGCCGCTATGATGACAGGATACAAAGCCTGTTAGACCAGATTCTCAATCGCGGCCCATTTGAATATGATTTCAATGCCGACCCACTATATCAGCAGTATAAAGACCAATATACCCAGCAAGGCAAAATTGCAATGATGGACACCATGGGACAGGCAGCGGCGTTGACCGGTGGATATGGCAGCTCCTACGGCTCCGTGGCGGGGCAGCAGGCGTATCAGGGTTATTTGCAGCAGCTCAATAACGTAATACCCGAGCTTAGGGATGCTGCATTCTCAATGTACCAAGCAGAGGGCGATAACATGCGTTCCAAGCTCGGCGTACTTAGCGGCCTTGATGATACCGATTACGGCAGATACCGCGACACCGTAAGCGACTATTACAACGACCTCAACTACTACTACAACAAGTATAACGGTATGTCCGAAGCGGATTATAATCGCTATCTTAATGATGCTGCCGCCTGGGAGAACGACAGGGCATATTGGTACAACAAAGCGCAGGACGAGCAGACGCAAGCCAACTGGCAAGCCGAGTATGACATGGCCGCGGCAAAGGCCGGATACGGCGGTTCCGGCTCAGGTAGATCCAGCGGCAGAGGATACAATAACGGCTCTCTCACATCTGCACAGATCAGGCAGTTGCAAGCCCTGTTGGGCGTCGCCGCCGATGGCAAATACGGTTCTAAATCCATGGCCGCTGCCGGTGGGTTAGATGCCGACGCAGCATGGGCAAAGTATTTCGGCGGGCGTGGCGGCTCCGGCAGCGACAAACTGTCCGAAAGCGAGTTCAATCGCAGCTCTGCTATGCGGTCAAAGTACGGCACATATTCCAATTACCTGAATGGTGGAACCGGCAGCGGCGAGCCCAGCGTATATAACAACGTCAGGCATGACGCTAAGGGCAACATCAAGAGCATACACATGGGCAATGGCTATATAAGCCTGGATGAATTCGACAGGTATCTTGCCCAGGGAAAAATCAAAGAAGTTCACATGCCCAACGGCAAGGTCAGATATGAATGGGCACGGCAAGGTCAGATATGAACGGGCATAGCGAGGAGGGTTAATTTATGGCGAAAGAATCTCTATACGCTCACGCTCAAAAGGTCATGAAAAAGAAGGAGATGGACGATGCCGGCAATGCACCCCGCCCTTCTGATTCTTCACAGAGCCGCGATAGCTCCGAAGCATCTAAGGGAAGGCAATCCCTCTATTCCCATGCACAGAAGTTCGTAACTAAGCGCGAAGAGTATAAGCCGTCGGCGGAATATCAGCGGTTGCAGCAGCGCCCCACACCGAAGCGCAGCGTCACGACATCGACGTATGAAGACGCAGCCGCACGGCTCCTTTCCGGTAATAATACTGGCAAGGCCAAGTTTGGTAATTCATGGGACAGGTACTTGGAGCTTTCCCACAAGGACACCCTTATCGCCGAAGAAAGGGCAGAGGCCAAAGCAGCGCGAAAGAATATTGAATCGGCCTATGGTGCCGCCGGCAAATATCAGCAGGATCTTCTCCTTGCTGATATCCCGCAGGAGGTCATGGACGTATACCGCGACCTGGGCCTTAAGGCTGACGCTGCAACCGGCGTTGCAATGGGCTTCTTGGATGCCCTCGGCGTGGACTGGCTATCCGATAAGGTCGCAGACGCCATGCACAGCGATTCCCCGCGTATGCAGTCCCAGCTTGCACGGGCTAAGGCCGCCCAAGGCACGGCGTTTGGCGTTGGCAATGTTGCAGGAAATTTGTATTCCATGCTCGGCATCAATCAGCTTGTCGGCGCTGGAGCAAAAGCCGTCCCCGCTCTTTCCAAGCTCCCAAAATATGCCCAGACTGCCATAAAGGGCGCGGCTACCTACGGAATAAAGGGGGCTTATTCCGGCCTCACCAATACGCAGACCAAGGAAGAATGGGACAGGCGCCAACAGCTTGCAGCAGAATATTACGCTGAGCAGGGTATTGACTACCAGCCTATTGAGTATAGCACCTGGCAACAGGTCGGTAATATCGCCCAGTCCTTCGGCCTCGGCGCTCTTAGCGGTGCGGCTGGCAGCGTTGCAGGCGATTTTGTGGGCGACCTCGGTAAAGCTGTTCTTGTTAAACTCGGTTGGCAAAAACCGCTTGCCGAAGTTATCCGTCAGGCTCTTGCCAGCACCGCTCACGCAGGCGCGAGCACAGCCTCCACATATTGGCTCTACCCAGAGGATATTAGGCCAAACAAGGAAAAAATAGTTCAAGACCTTGCGCTATCCTTCCTTTTCTCTGCTGCTACGGCCACTATAAGCACCATACAGGTATCGAAGCAGAACAAGGAATTCCTTAACGGCGCAATAAATAAAATGCGGAACGACTACCAGACTATTCTTAACTCAGACATGAGTAAGGAAGCACAGTTGGCAGGCATGGACGAGATTATTCAATATAACCAGACCATCCGCTCCGCACTGTCTCAAAACTACTATGCCGGGCAGCAGTCCACCATCAACGAACTTATTCGTTCCATGGATGCTATCGACGAGCAGATAAATATAATAAAAAACGGCGTTGCAGAAGGCACGGCAACGTCATCCCCTGCCTCGTCCCCGAATGGTATAAACGTTCCCAGCGGATACCTGCCCGGAGATAGTTTGCGTAAGGCAGCGGAAGAAGCCGCAGGACTGTCCCCTACCCCTCCCTCGCCCTCGGCTCCTATCGCGCCCGTAGAACCTCCTAAGGTAAGCGCGTCCGATATTATTCCTCCTGTTGTCACAGCGGAAACAAAGCCGGTTGCAACCGTCTTAAACGATGTCAACGAGCCGCCCGTTGATAATACCGAGGCTCACGACAATATCCTCGCCATCGTGGAGGATGCAGGAAAGAATAATACTCCCTATGATGTGGTGCTCAATACTGCCAACAGCAGCATAGACAACAACATTGTTACCGCCGACGAAGTACGGAGTAGATATGAGCAGGGATTGGCTGCCTATAACAAAACCACGCCTCCCGCCAAAGCTGATACCGGCGACAATAACGCCGTCACCGATATATCCGCCTTTGAAGAGGCTGGCTTTAAGCACTGGCAGAAGGACGACAAGGACAGGCTTTATATCAGCATGTCTAAGCTCGGCCTGTCCAACGAGGTCAAAGACATCAAGGGGCGCGTGAAAGTGTGGCTGGATGTGCCCACAGGCGAGGTGCAGGCGACAAAGGACACTCCGAACTCGGTTATTGAAGCTGCTCAAAAGCTGGTTGACAGCGTACAGGGGAAGGCTGACGTTGCGGAAAATATAAGCACCGCGGAAAAACCGCCTGTTTACGGCAGCGACATTGCCCAGGCTCTTGAGCATATAAGCAGGATTAAGTACGACGGGCTGATATATTCGGTATCCGGTCAGGTCAATGGGTACTATACCAGCATTACCCGCGACGATTCCCGGGCGGATGGAATGATATCCAATGACCGTTCCACTATCTACCGCGGCGGTCCGTTTGCCACCCGCAAGGAGGCTGCTGCGGATATCGCAGGTGTTTATGATAACAATTTTGCAAATAATACAGGCAGTTCGCCTACTCCGGCATTGCAGGCCGAAGCTGCTCTTGCTACAATGACCTTAGAGGAGCAGGGCGCAATCAGGCAGTATAAGAGCGGCAGCGATTCATACATGCTCAACGAAAAGCTGTATTCCGGCGCGGCATTGTCCGAAAACGAAAAAAAACTTGCCGACAATCTGGACAAGGCCCTCGATAAGCTGCCCAACTACAAGGGCACCACTTATAGGGTTCTGAGCTTTGACCGGCAGGGCAAAGAGGCTTACGACGCCTTTATCGCGCGGCATGTGCCAGATATGCCTGTGAACTATGGCGCATATACCTCGTCCTCCAAAACGCTGGATGGCTATGATATCGACTGCGCCTTAAAGGTTAAGGTTGAAATTGATGGTTTTTCCGGCAAAGATGTTTCGCAGGGCTTCGGGCTCGAAACGGAAAATGAGGTTTTATACGGAAGAACGGTTGACTACATTACCAAATCTGTAGAAACCACACAAGACGGCGTAACAGTTATCAGGATAAAGGAGGCCAATCTCAATGACGAAGGTATTCTCGCCGGACGAGAAAAATCAGTGGACGGCTCCGCTCAGGGCCAGAACACCCAAGTGCGGGCTGTGCAAGAGGTGGAGGGGAGCAAACGAGCAGAACAGGCCGGTGTGCGAGGCGTTCCCGAACGGGATACCCAGAGCGGTATTCAAGGAGGAAGTGGATCACTTCAAGGAGAACTATCCGGGGGACAACGGAATGCTCGGAATACCGAAGGAGAGTTAGGAGGACAAACACATGGCAGCACTCAGAAGCGTTCTGACGAAGGAGTTTATGAAGGACAAAATGCCCTTGCCCCACTACGGGGAGATGGCAGAGAGGTACTACCGGGAGTTCTGCAAACCGAGCTACCGGTCTCTGGCAGCGAAGGGGCCGGAGCACGTTTATCAGTACTTCGAGAAGCTGGGAATGAAGGCACTCGACGAGCAGACCGAAATGATGCAGCAGGGAGTAGCCGAGGACGGAGCCTGGGAAATCGTCAAGGAGTGGCTGTTCCCGAGGGGCGAGGAGAACATGAAGTAGGGCTTGAGCAGGAAGCAAAGGCTGAAATAGAACGCACCGTGACAGAGAAGCCCAAGGGGGCCAACTTTGTCATAGGTGAAAAGCTCAACCTTCCCGCGGGTGAAAAAGCCCGTTATAAGGCTAATGTAGCCGCTATCAAAATCGTTAAAAACCTGATAGCTGAAAATCGGTATGCAACCGCAGAGGAACAGGAAGCCCTCTCCAAGTACGTTGGGTGGGGCGGCCTCTCCTCTGCGTTTGATGCAAAAAAAGAGGGCTGGTCAAAAGAGTATGGCGAGCTGCAAGCACTGCTTTCGCCAGATGAATACAAGTCCGCCCGGGCAAGCACACTCAATGCCCATTATACGAGCATAGACGTTATCCGCGCCATGTACGAGGGACTTAGACACCTGGGCTTCCAAGGCGGCAGAATGCTCGAACCCTCCGGCGGCATCGGTCACTTCATGGGCGCTATGCCTGCCGATATGCAAGGCACGGTCAAGTCCTGGACGATGGTTGAGCTGGATGACATCACCGGTCACATTGCAAAATACCTCTATCCTAACAACGATGTGCGTATAGAGGGCTTTGAAAAGGCAAAGATACCCAACAATTACATGGACGTCGCCATAGGCAACGTGCCTTTTGGCAACTATGCTATCACAGACAAAACCTACCCCGGCACTGTTACTTCGGCAATCCACAACTACTTCTTTGCGAAGTCGCTTGACAAGGTGCGCCCGGGCGGTCTTGTGACGTTCATAACCTCGCGGTATACGATGGACGCATACGACGACAGGGTACGTAAATACCTGATGGACAACGCCGACCTTTTGGGGGCTATCCGCCTGCCGGACACCGCTTTCAAGAGCAACGCCGGAACAGAAGTAGTCACTGACATAATAGTGCTGCGCAAAAGGGCTGCCTTCACTCCCTATAAGGGTGAAGCGTTCAGCGAAGCGAGATATACGCTTATGGGGCGCGGCGGCACCTATGTCAACGAGTACTTTGCCAATCATCCCGAAATGGTTCTTGGAACCCCGGAAATGAGCGGTTCTATGTACGGCAAGGACGGACTGACCTACAAGGCCCTCAAAGGCGACTTGAACAAGCAGATAATAAGCGCATTCAAGAATATTACCGGTAAGATGGAGTATCCAAAGCGCCCCACCGTGGAGAAGGTCAACCGGGACGCTGCCATAGCGGAAGCGAAAGGCAAGGAAGGCTCCCTCGTCGCAAAGGGCAACAAGATATACAAAATAAACGATGGTCAGCTTGTAGAGCACAAGACTACCGAAAAGCAGGCGGCCACAACCGCGAAGATCCTCTCCATCCGCGACACTGCCCGCGGGCTGCTGAATATGCAGCTTCAGAGTGCGAGTGAGATGGATATAAAAGCAGCTCGCTCTAAGCTGAATAAGGCATACGACGCATTTGTCAAGCAGCATGGATTTATCAATGCGCCCGGGAACAAGCGGTTATACTCAGATGATGTTGATGCTCCTTTCATCACTTCGCTCGAAAATTACGATGCAAAGGCGAAAATCGGCCGCAAGGCTGATATCTTCTCCAAGAACACCGTCTCCCCCCGCAGGACCATTACCCACGCCGACAGCGCGATAGATGCGCTCATAGTGTCCGTCAACGAAACGGGCGGCGTGGATATTCAGCGAATTGCGGAATTGACCGGAAATAGTGTCGATGCCGTTTCTCGTGAACTGCTGGATGCGGAGCTCGTGTATAAGAACCGTGACGGCGGTTATGAAACCGCCGAGCAGTATTTGTCCGGCAACGTAAAGGCAAAGCTGCGTGATGCAGAAGATCTTCTCCCCGCCGATAAGGATTACCAGCGCAATATTGACGCACTGAAGAAAATCATCCCGGCGGATATTCCGTATCACGATATATTCGTACAGCCCGGTTCTACTTGGATACCCCTAAGCGTGTACTCGGATTTTGTTTCTCACATGCTCAATGTGTACAACGGCGGATATAGGCCGAAATTCAAGGTTTCCTATTCCGCCTTGACGGGCGACTATATAGTGCAGATAATCGATAGCTATGTAAAACGCTCCGTAGAAAACACAGCCACATGGGGAACCTACGACAAGTCGTTTGCAGAACTTTTCAGCGCATTGCTGAACAATCGGCGCATTGTCGTATCCCATAAGGACGCAGAAGGGCGCTCCTATGTAGACAAGGCAGCCACCATTGCCGCTCAGGAAAAGGCCGAGGCCATAAAAGCCGAGTTTCAAAACTGGATATGGCAGGATGAAGCGCGACGCGATACCCTCGCCCACCTGTACAATGAAACCTTCAACAACACCGTTACCCCTAAATATAACGGCGCAAACCTCACCGTAGACGGTATAAGTGCGGCCAAGCCGCTCCGAGCCCATCAAAAGGACGTGGTTCAGCGTATAATTGCCTCCGGCGGTAATACGTTGATAGCACACAAGGTAGGCGCAGGCAAAACCGCGGAAATGGCGGCGGCAGCCATGAAACTGCGCCAGCTCGGTGTGGTCAAAAAGCCCATGTTCGTTGTGCCGAAGTCCGTGCTTGCACAGTGGGGGCAGGAATTCATATCCTTCTTCCCCAATGCGAAAATACTTCTCCCGGGAGAGCAGGATTTTACCGCTAAGAGGCGCCGCGAATTTATGAATAAGGTCGCAACGGGTGACTACGATGCTATCATCGTATCGCAGGAGAACTTTTCCTCCATACCAGTTTCAGCCGACACCGAGTATCAGTTTGCCGTCCAGCAACTCACCGAGCTCGAAGCCGGCATTGAGATGGCTGTTCGCAACGGGCAGCGCAACGACCCGTCTGTAAAGCAGATGGAGAAAAAGAAAAAGCAGTTTGAAGCGAGACTCGAAAAGCTCAATTCTCTGCGTAAGGACGAGGGCAATATCTCTTTTGAAGAACTTGGCGTAGATTCCCTCTTTGTAGATGAGGCGCATTCATATAAAAACCTTTTCTACACGACCAACATGAACAACGTGTCCGGCCTCGGCAATAAGGACGGCGCGAAGCGCTCATACGACCTGTACATGAAAGTACGATACTTACAGCAGCTAAACGGTGGCCGCGGTATCGTATTTGCCACGGCTACCCCCGTCATGAACAGCATGAGCGAAATGTATATCATGCAGAAATATCTGCAAAGTGACCTCCTTAAGCAGCGTGGCCTTGAAACATTCGACGCTTGGGCGAATATGTTCGGTGAAGTCGTCACCGTTATGGAAATGAACCCCACCGGCAAGGGCTACCGCCAGAAGGAGAGCTTTTCCCGATTTAAGAATCTTGGTGAGCTTCAGCAGATGTTCCGCAGTTTTGCCGACGTACTTACCGATATCCCCGGTCTTGAAATACCCAAAATAAAGGGCGGCAAACGTACCGTTATAGTCTCTCCTCCTTCGCAGTACCAGTTGGACTACATAGAACAGCTTGCCGAGCGAGCTGATAAACTGCGCGGCAGTAAAGTAGACGCAAAGGCCGACAACATGTTGAAGATTACCTCAGAAGGCCGTAAGCTGTCATACAGCCAGCGTATCATGGATCCGTCTCTCCCTTACGAAGAGGACGGCAAAATCATGAAGTGCATTAACAACGTATACGACATCTGGCAGCGCACAAAGAAGGACAAAATGGCTCAGCTCGTGTTCTGCGATAGCGCAACTCCAAAAGGTGATCAGCAGGCCGAAGCCGCATTATTCGCCGAAGATGCTGAGAATGTGTCCATCTACGACGACATGAAGCGACAGCTTGTACTGCGCGGCATTCCCGCAAAGGAAATTGCCTTTATTCATGATGCCGATACCCAGGATAAAAAGAATCAGCTTTTTGATGATGTAAACGCTGGTAAAGTTCGTGTTCTCATCGGCAGCACCGGCAAGATGGGCGTCGGCATGAATGCTCAAAAGCGTCTCTACGCGCTCCATCACCTTGACGCACCTTGGAGGCCGGGCGACATTGAACAGCGTGAGGGACGCATTCTGCGCCAAGGCAACGTCAATAAAGAGGTGGAAATATTCACCTATGTAACCGAAAAAACCTTTGACGCCCGAATGTGGGATAATCTGGAGCGCAAAGCATCGTTCATAAACTCTATCATGAACGGAGACACAAACGCCAGGGAAGCCGAGGACGTAGGCGAAATGGTACTTTCGTTCGCAGAGATTAAATCTATCGCCTCTGGCAATCCGCTTATCATGGAGCAGTTCGAGGTGAACGCGGAGATTGCAAAGCTCACTACGCTGAAGCGGCAACATTCAAAAGCCGTGGAGGAGGCTAAATTCCGGAAGTCTACCACCGAAGCTGCTATTGCAAAGGCTAAGAATGCTCTGCCTAAAGCACAAAAGGATCTTGCGGCGAGAAAGGATATTAGCGGAAACAACTTTAGGATAACGGTATCCGGCGTTACTTTCACCAACAGGCAGGAAGCTGGTGACGCCATTATTTCAGCAGCACAGAATTTTGTAACCTCTGAAAGCTCAGATCAGCAGCGAGTTATCGGTAAAGTCGCAGGGTTTGACCTGCTTGTGAACCGCGACGGAGACGCAATCATCCGCGGGGAAGGCACCTGCAACGCAAGCATTAAAATGGAAAATGCTGTTCGCACCACGCGGTCTATTGAATCTGCACTTCGCAGCATCGAAACGCGAGTACAAGTGCTGGAAGAAAATATTTCTACATGGCAGGATAATATTGCGAAGCTCGACTCGATAATCTCTACTCCCTTTGAACGCCAGAGTGATCTCAATAAAGCAATCGCCCGAAATAACGAAATAACAAACATTCTCAACCCCCCTGAGGCGGAGGCGGTGGTTGCTGACTATGATGACGCAGAAACAGACACCATTCAAAGCATGTTTGGCGATTCCCCGGACGATAGCGATGTGCCACACGACAAGTGGAACACACAGCGCGTGGGGAGCAACAGCAAAACAACCATGCGTATATCTGACATCATCGGGAAGATGCGCCACGACTTCGGCATACCTGTCGGAACTGGGCGTATGTCTCGGCGTGATGTGCTCGGGCAGTACAACACCCACGCCCACAGCATAAAAACGAGGATAGCAAACGACCTTCCCACCGTCGCACACGAGCTTGGTCATCATCTGGATAAAGCAAAACAATCAGACTACCACATCAAATTTTCCATGCAATTTTAACTTTGCCGTGTCCAACATGAATAGATGCAATCAGGGTATCTACCACGGTTAATTTATCGTCGATAGATATATCGTTCCATTTGCTCATGTAATCGCTGATGACGCCGATGTTTTGTCTGTCATACATTTCGGCTGACATTTGAGCGATTTTTTCTTTTACCGTTTTCTTTTCTTCGTCGAGTGCATCAATGCGCTCATTGATATATTCCATTGTCGCTGTGCTTGCAGATACGATTTTGTCTATAAGCGTGGCGATTTCTTTTTCGATTTCTTCTGCACGGATTTTCAGCTTGGTAAGCTCAATGGGGTCTCCGTGCTTTTCCTTGTAAGAAAGCTTGTTGAACTCTTTAAGTTTGCGGGACATTTCATCAAAGACAATGTCCTCGATTCCGCTGGCCTGTATTGCGCCTACGCCGTCGCAGGATGCGGAAACATACTTGCTGTTGCAGATGTAGTACCTTGCGTCTGCACTGCGTTTACGGGGATAGGATTTCAGGGAGAGGGCGTGCCCACAATCAATGCACTTGATTTTACCGGCAAGCCATGTGTTCTTTGCTTTCACAGGCTTAGCTATCTGGCGCACATTCAGACACTTGCGCCTGCACCGAATCCATGTATCAGCATCGATGCATCCTGCGTGCGGAGCAAGAACGAGGACATGACCGTCAAGAGAAATGCTCTTGCGTTTGGCCGCTTTGTTCCCTGTGTACAGATAAGCTCCATTTGTTCCAATGAACTGAGAGATGTCGTTGATGATTTCGGTTCCTTGCCCGTGGAAGAATTCATAAATCGAAGCGTCTGCTTTAGCGTACACAGGATTTGTAATAATATCTCGGATGCGCATACGGCTGAAGTTCTTACCGTTAGGATTTTTAATTCCATTCTGGCTGAGGTAGCGCACCACATCGGCAAAGGAAACCTGCGGCATAGCATACAGAGAAAAGATAAGCTGCACGACTTGTATCTGCTCTGGAATGGGTTTATACATACAGGTTTTGATGCCCTCCATAACGGTGTTTTCCAGTTCAAACCCATAAGGGACTCTGCCGCCCATGTAGAAGCCTTTTCTACTGCGTGAGCGGTATGCATCCATGACACGCTGTTGAATCGTTTCGCGCTCAAGCTGGGCGAATACCATGGCTATCATCAGCATTGCTTTGCCAATAGGTGTTGAGGTGTCAAATCGTTCTGTAATAGACACGAACTCAACGCCGTACTTCTGCAGCTCACTGATAACATTTGCAAAGTCAAGAACGGAACGGCTGATTCGGTCAAGGCGGTACACAATAATTCGCCTTGCGCCGCCAGCACGAACGGCGGCCATCATATCTTGAAAGTCAGGACGCTCTGTATTTTTACCGCTGTACCCTTTATCTCGAAATACTCTGTGCGGATTATTCCCTACCTCCCGCAGGCACAACTCGATTTGGCTTTCAATAGAGATACTGTCTTCTTTATCAACAGACTGTCTTGCGTAAATAAAATCTTCCATCGGTATCCTCCGTCTTATTTCTTTTTCGGTGTGTATTTGCTAAAGACGGTGTACAGGGTTTTTTCAATTTCATTTTTCTGTTCCTGTCGGTCGTCTTTATGTATAACTGGCGTGAGGTTGATGATGGTATAAATATCGCCGTCATATACGGCGTTGACTTTTTCTTCGGTATATTTTTTTGCGGCTATGATAACCAACCTCCTTGTTGGCGTAAAAAATAATGGGGCTGGCTTATTATCACCAGCCCCATCTCTACATGAAGTACTCAGGGTCTTAATCCTTTTTCTGTTTGAAGCGACAGCTGAAGCATATCGCCACGCCTGTTGTCACCAATGTTACCAATGCAACAAACAAAGCATTTAACGGTGCATCTCCTGTCTTCGGGATGGTAATGTTTTTGATAGCATCTGCGTCGTTATACCATTTGGATGTTGCGGTTTGCTTACATATCATCCCAAAGTTCTGAATTAACACATCGTTGCTCATGCAAACCTTACCATTGTAGACATCTTCCGGTGTCATATTGAGCGCAGTCAACTCTTTTGTCAGTTCCAAAATGTTGCCATCAAAATGCACATCTGTTACTACTCCGGACACTGACCGTGTAAACACCAATTTACTGATTGTAACGGTATCACCACTGATGGTAATTGGCATATTGTTGTAATGTAGCTCCTGAAGTGATGTTTTTTCTTCGATGCTATATGTGAGCATCGGACGGCTTCCGGTAACAAGAGCTGCATACAAGCCGTTGTCCAGGTTTGTTGGTGCGGCCATATCGGTCACAATAAGTTTGCCGGGGTCTACCTTTTGATTGTCGGCATTGTACACCTCAATACTGTAGTAGGCGTATTCACCTTTGCGTGCAGTAGTATTCGGGTTTACCCGGAAGCTATTGCCGACATCGCCGGGAATCAACTCGTATTTTACGATGTTGATTGTGTATGTCTTGCATGGTTCTGAGGTGGGAGTCCAAGAGAGGGCATAAACGGAAGTTGTACCAAATACAAGTACAACAACCAGAAGCAGTGAGAAAATTCGTTTCATAGTCTTTTCCCTTTCTATGTATATTTCTTCGGTCGTGAGACGCTGTCTCTACCGAAAACTATTGAACGAAATCATTACACTGCAATGCAGGGTTTCATTATGATTTGCTGTCTGTAGAGCCCATACCGCCGTTTCTGACGCCTGTTGCATCGTCGGAGTATGTTACCCCATAAGGGATGAAAATCGCCTGTAGGAAGCCGCTACCGGCCTCTACGGTAAGTGTTTTGCCTGTATGATTGTCGTTCGTGATTTTAGCGAAGATGTGCCCCTCGTTATCTGAGTAGTAATAGTCGCTGTCAATCACGCCCATCGTGTTGTCCAGTTGCAGGCGGTACTTGAAGCCAAGGCCGCTGCGAGGCAGACAGCCAAGCCACCAGCCCTCATCGACCTTAACCCGAATGCCGGTGGGGATTTTGATGGTATCACCTGCATCCAGTGAGAAGGAGAACGGTGCCTTGAAGTCATAACCGGCAGAGCCGGATGTGGCTCTGGACGGAAGCTTGAGAGCCTCCCACGACTTCTTGATGTTCTCTTGCAGGGTAGGAGTCATTTCCTGCCCTTTATAAAATTCATCTTTGATAGCTTCGTAGTACTGCTCGAAGCTGACTTTTTCAAACTCACCGACTCTGTTCATTCTTCAACCTCCTGCGTGTAACCAAGTGCGTCCATGTCTGCCTGGAAAAGCTCCCAGAACCCATCAATTCGAGGGTCTTCAATAGACTCAACAAGACCGGTGCGAAGCAGTGCCAGACACGCAATGCCTTTGGGTGTCAGCTGATATACGGCATCATCATCGTCTTCATCCGCCTCTGTACCGTCGCAGCATTCGCAATCAAGGTCGCAGTCGTCTTCGGGGTAAGGGGTTTCTGTGACGCTCTGGCTTTTGATTTTGCCGTCTTCATCGTACTCGGTATATGTAGTAATGATTTTCTTAGTCATGTAGTTCCTCCTGCATGGATTTGATAATGTTGTCAATGATGTGAGCGACGCTGACAAAGTCTTCGGCGGTATAGCCCTTAGTCGTCATAGCTGCCGTTCCGATACGAACGCCGGAAGTCTGCTGCGGAGAACGAGTTTCATTGGGAACACAGTTCTTGTTAAGGGTAATGCCATGCTTGTCCAATTCGTCCTGTACCGCTTTGCCGGTCAACCCTGTTTCCGTCAGGTCAAGCAGGAAGAGATGATTGTCTGTACCACCTGTAACGACATTGTAGCCCATCGAAATAAACGCATCGCACATCGCCTTACAGTTACGCACAACGGCGTGGATGTAGTTCTTGAACTTGTCTGTGCAAGCCTCCTCAGCTGTTACCGCTTTACCAGCGATGATATGCTGTAGCGCCCCGCCCTGACAACAGGGGAAGACTGCGCTGTCGATGCGCTTGGCAAGCTCCGGTTTGCAGAAAATCAACCCGCCCCTTGTGCCCCGCAGAGTTTTGTGTGTCGTGGTAGTAATGATGTCAGCAAGCCCGAATGGGGACGGATGGTCGCCAGCCGCTACAAGTCCTGCGATATGTGCCATATCCACCAGCATATAGCACTCGTTTCCTGTCTGCTTTTTATAGCAGTCGATAACATTTCTGAAGGTGTCAAAGTACAGGGTACGGCTATATGCCGAAGCCCCAATGACTACAAGCTTTGGATTGAACTTATAAAGCTTGTCGATGAAATCGTTTGTATCAATCCAGCCGGATTTGTTTGCTCCATAGTGGATGAAGTTGAAAATCTTACCACTGATATTCACCGGAGAGCCGTGGGACAAATGCCCGCCGTTATCAAGGCTCATAGAAAGAACAGTATCTCCTGGTTTCAGTACGGACAAATATGCCGCAATATTTGCATTCGTGCCGCTGTGCGGCTGCACATTGACATGATAGTTAGTCTGGAACACCTTCTGCCACATTTCGCAGCAGTATTCCTCCAGCTCGTCTACATACTGGCATCCGCCATAATATCTGCCTCGGTTGCCGGAGTGATGCGCAGCGGGGTATCCCTCTGAATACTTATTGGTCAGGCAGGAGCCAACTGCTCGCATGATGTTTTCACTTGCGAAGTTCTCGCTGGCTATCAGTTCGATAGTCGTATCCTGTCGGTGCTGTTCTTTTGCAATAAGGTCAAATACTTTTGACTCCAATGAGTACCTCCCAGTTATTCACCACAGTTTGGACAAACCATTCTTCCCTCTGGAATTACTGCACCACAGCAAATGCAGCGGTCTACATTTTCAGCGGTGGGCTTATCCTTAATCTTGATGTACAGTCCGCAATGACAGGTTCCTTCCTCCATCTCACGGAACTCTTTGCACATACACTTGGTATCTTCGCTTCTCACAATAGCGCACGGGCAAAACCCATTGTTGTCTTTAAGTGCCTTGCGCATATGAGCGACGAAGTCTTTGTCAGGATTGATGTTGATTTGCATATTCGTTGTTCCTCCAGAACGGCCAGAATACATTGGCCGCATACTGATTGTCCGAGGCAAGCTCTACGCCAAGCACAGGGTCAAAACGGTGTGGCTTGTTCGGGATATAGCGTCCGAACTTTACGAAGACATTTTCGTAAAGAGAAAGGGTATGAAGCTGGTCTGGGATTTCTTCGGGATAATAACCGGTATAGATGACGACATCATCTTCGCAGTCATAGGTGTCACGAAACAAATCCAGAAATGTGAGAAGTTCCTCAAACTGTTCCATCGGTTCAAGCCCACCGAAGACAACCGCTTTGGTGAGGGGATTTGTCAAATACCGATGGCAGAGCTCATTATCGTCAATCGTAATGGGGGCGCAAGAGCGCCACCCATCATTTTGACAAACAGAGAGAGGAATACCAGCTTCGATACAGCATTTGCCCCCACAGGAAATCGTGCCAATGAACATGGCCGGTTTCTTATAATTGGTGAAGTCCTCATCAACTATCGTCTTTACCCTCATTCGCTCATTGCCTCCGCATAGGTGTACCACTGTCTTGTGTTGAACTCGCGGAAACGGTCTTTGGAATAAGCGCGTGACGGGACAAGATAGCCAACGATGCGCTGATATGTATCGAATACAGGTTCACCGCACACCGGACAATGGTCTGTGCCTACGAAACCGTGATGATGCTTGCATTCGTTGATGCGGGTGTTAAATGCAAAGTAGATAACGCCTGACTGTGCAATCTTGTTGAGCATCTCCCATGCCATATCCGTATTGGGGAAATTCGACTCCAGATTGATGTGGGCGATACTACCGCCGGAACACTTCTCATCCAGAATGGAGCACAGCCGCAGTTTTTCCTGAATGGTGCATTTGGCCGACAGAGGAATCCACTGATTGGAGTAAATGAATTTATCGTTGTGGTCGTACAGGACATTGTCTTTCTGACACAGGATAACAGCGGCACGCTCTGCAGGAACGCTTTCGATATTGAATGAGTACTCCTCGGTGAAGTTGTCCTTAACTTCGTTGAGCACCTCAAAGATTTTGCTTGCGAAAGTGACGCCCTCATCGGTATAGCTGATATAACCGAATTCGTCTGTCTTGGTATAACCGAAAGCTTCGATTACCTCATACAGGCCGAGGATGCCCATCGTGCAGTACTGCTTGTCCATCTCTACTGCACCATCCTGATAGTTGGGCAGTAAACCCTTTTCGATGTTCCGGTGAATAATATGCCGCACGGTATCAAGAGTTTTACAGCACAGAAGCGCACGCTTTTTAAGAAGAGCCAGATACTTTTTCTCATCGCATTCCGTTTCCAGCGCAATCCGCATCAGGTTGATGGTATTGACCTTGACAGAACCGATAGAAAGTGCCGTGCCGCCGATGGAGTTGATGAACGCATTAAGCTTTGAGGTATCTGACAGCAGACGGCAGCAGTTGGAAAGCGTATTCACATCACCGCTGATGAAGAAGTTACTGTCGTTCCATGTGGTATTGTGGTCGCTGCACCATCTGGCAAAGTTCTCGTCCACAAACTTTCCGTCACGGTACAGAAGACTATAAGTCAGTACCGGGAAGGTGAACATATTCTCGCTTCGGATTTGTGAAACGACCTCCATGAAGAGTTTCTGGTGTTCAATCAGCTCTTCCACACAATCAATGACATAACTTCCGTCCGGATACTGTACGCCGCCAAACAGAGCTTCGATATAATTGCGGTCAAAGATAGACACATTGACAAAGGCGGTCTGGTCGATGCGCATGAACGGCTGATTGAGGCGGTAGATAAACTTCTGGAAGCACTGTTTAATGTAATATTCCGGGTCTTTGATGATGTGACCGCTTTCGCAGTCTTTTTTCCAGAAGTAATATGTCCAAATCAGGACATTGGGGATGCCCACAGCGCCGGAACTGCGGTTGCTCATGTAGCTGATATACTCGATTACATCATCCATGAAGGTGGTGAGGTGTTTTGGCGCCTGATTGTTATAGTTTTTCAGGAAGAAAAGCCCTTCTGTCGCCAATCTGGACAGGTCATAGGCATAGCAATACGGCAAATAGGTGGAAGTTGAGGCATCGTGCAGATAAAAACCGCCGTTATATTCTGTTTCCAGCCATTCCTTTGCCGTTCGGAGGTTGTACCTCTTCTTCATCTCATAGAAAATCTTGTTGAAAGCGAACAGCTTGTCGTGGGATTTTCCTTTTTCATTCAAGAGACTGCGAATATCCTTATTAGAGGCGTTTGCATTGGCGTCAATGGTCACATCGGCCACATTCTTATCAATAAAGCCATCGATGAAGTCAGAGAAATTCAACTGGGTTTCATGAAAACCGTTGAGAAACTCGAAATCCTCACCGTAGCGCTCATTGAGAGCTGCCATTGCCTTTTCAAAGTCTCGGTTCATTTTGAGTGGAATGTTCATTTGCTCCTGTCCTCCTCCTTTTAATGTTGATTAACCCACTGGTTTGCTGTTTGGAAGTCAAGAAGTTCTCCATCCACACTAAGAACAGGAACTTGTACGATTCCGAGCGACAGCATTTCGTCCACAGTGTTGTTTTCTGTGTACGCAATACCCTTTTCTTCTAATTTATGCTTGAGCACCTTACACTTGGGACAACCGGTTGAATACAGAATGATTTTCAATGCGGTTCAGACCTCCTTTGAGCCTTAAAGCAAGCCGCTGATACGGCTTTAGTTGGATATGCAGGACTTCTTCAGCGAAAGCGGCGGGGTCATCCTGCCATTTTGACATGGAATCTGCACAGGCGAGTGCTTGAATAGCGGAATAAGTCTCACTCCACGAGCTGACACGGTACATTCCGTTTTTATCTGCGTCATAATTGCGGTTGTGTGGGGCTGTCATGAGGATTTTGAAGTAATCTCCGCCCTCCAGATTGTGAATACCGTCATCTACCAGCACATCTCCCTTGATAAGCTGTTTATGGGCTGTGATGATGACATCGTTCCATGTCAGGAATGGGAAGTAGTGGAACAACACCTGCTCCATTTTGGCCGCCAGGGTCTGGTAGTTCGATGTAGTTACAATCAGCACAGTATGTCCATCTGCAATCAGCTTTTGCAGCGTCTCTGATGCACCTTTCATTGGCTTGACCCAGCTCCAAAAGGTATCCTCGAACAATGGAGCATATACCTGCTCTTTTGTAAGGGTTGGGAATGCCTTTGAAATATCCCAATCGGTAATATCCGAGAGGCTGGTACTGGTTTGATGCCGTGCGTTCAGGTAGGCGACCCAAGCTTCAGCGAGGTTCTCGATAGTATCATCCATATCAACAAGAATTGTCAGATGACGCATATCACACCCCCTTACAACTCATCGAATGTTGTCTGGTGAAAGCCTGTGTAATCTGTAAGCCATGCAATGACACGCTCTTGCAGGTCTTTCAGCGTACCATCGTTGACAATCCAGTAGTCCGGCGTTGTATTGTCGAGCGCGGTTTCTGACGGATGCGCCTGTTGTTCTTTGGACAGCGGACTTGTGAAGTTCTTTCTCACGACACGCAAATGAACCATATCAAGTCCGGCACTTTTAATGCAGTCAATCTCGTTGGGGAAGCGGCAGTCGGGAATGAGCAGATAATCCCATGCATCAGGGAAGAGTTCTGCCATTGAGATAATGAAATCGACCCAGAAATCAGGCTCCTGTGTGCGAATGACATCTGTTCCGACATACTGCAGAATGTGGCGTCCAGCATCGTCCTTCTGCCCGTTCCATCCAAAAAACTGCTTGCATATGTATTTGAGCAGGTCTGCATAGTGAGCGACCTGTACTTTATAGCCGTCTGCTTCCAATGTGGATTTCAGAAACCCGGCTGTTGTATCCTTTCCGTGCTGTGCTTTGCCAGAGATAGCGATAATTTTCACGGCATCAGCCTCCTTTTTTTATGTGTTGCGTACTGGCAGAAACAATCGATGGCCTGCCGTACATTGATGGAGCCGTCCGGCGGCCTCCATATATGTTCCTTGCCATAATAGATTTCTCTTACTTTGCAGTATGCCGCGACAACAGGCTTGTCCGGGTCATCGACTTGGTGCTCACATATGATAGCGACCGCACTCTTCCCAACCGTTGTGAAGTCATCTACCATTCTTTCAATAGCAAGCCTTTGCCCGTAAGGGACAGCGGCGCCACGGTGTTTAACTTCAAGGATTATGTATTCACGATTGCGCAGTTCAATCAATCCGTCAATGTCTGTTGGGTAGATGCCACCATCAAGCTCCAGACCTTTGAAGTCGATGAGCTGGCGCATCTTTTTAGGGTTTCGTATTTTGCTTTTCATAGCCTCACTCTTTGTGCGGCATCTTACCGCAGGACTTTTTCTCCTTGCAGAAGCCCATGTACTCGCACTTTGGCATGAAGTAGTGGTCAACCAGATATGCCCACTCTTCCGAATACGCACGGAGAGCATTGCACACATCGTCAAACAGCTTTCGATACTCATGATAAGCACGAGAACACATCCGCTGGTGGGACATATCCATAAGGTTTCTGGCGTTGTGCTTGCACACGATACGGGTAGTCATTCCCAACGGCAACAGCAGTGCTGTGTCCTCACGGGGAACGCCGAACGCATCCAGTGCGGTAAGCGCATTTTGGAGAATCGTCATGACTTTCTTGTACCCGGCTGACGCCGCTTCGTCCTTTTCAATGCTGGGCGGTACGACATAATCAAAGCCATGTTCGTAGTCGATATATCTCGTACTTGCCTGCAATCTTGTAGGTGAACCGCCAATGTGGGTGTACCACTCACGAATGACCCGTGCAGAGTACCCATCGAGAATCATATAGGCATCGGGGAACTCAAAAGTTCTTCCGTGCTCACTCTCAAGGCAGTCAATGCCTCGGCGGTAGTTCTTCTTCTGGTCGGAAATATCGGCGCCCCAGCAGACACCGGCCTCTGTTCCAATCATGGTGATTGGCTCTTTGCAGGTAAAGTCCTGCACAATTACCTTACCCATTGGTACCCTCCTTTTACGCCTGCTGCAGGTTCTGCTTGATGGCGAATCCATCAAGGAATTCATCCATTGCCCTGGTGTCTCCGGCAGACAGTTCCGCATCTTCTTTGGCACGATTCTTTTTTCTTCTGCCGCCACCTGTGAGTCTATCGAATACGCTGTGGTTGACTTCTGCTGCATCTACATGGAAAGTAACCGTCGGGTTGTAATCCCATGTAACTGGGCGTGTCCAGTACTGCTGCCAATAGTTACCGGTCGTGGTAGTTGTGGTAGTAGTTGTTTCAAACGGATTATAGTAGACCGTATAGGGGTCTACAGCAGCAGTCGTAGCAGCGGCTTGCGCGGTAGCAACACGCATGGTCTCAGCCGCAATATTTCCAGCGTCGATAGCTGCTGCATCCAGTCTGGTAGTGCGGGTATGCGCATCAAAGCGAACGGTCATACCGGTGTCTGTGAACTGGACAGGGTCACGACTGGCAAGCCGGAATACCCGGTTCTCTTCATCGACAACAATGATGTCGTCCAACGCCATGCCCGGATGGTAGGTCATCCCAAGAACCGCAGGCGAGACCATCGTGCGTTCAGTCGGCTCGTTGATAAGCGCAATACGATAGCCATAAAGGAAGCCGTAGTGGTCGCCGTCTCTGTTGGCGTGAATGTCTGTGGTGGCAAGAAGCTCTCGATAAAAATCCGCTGTCATAATGAGGACGATTTCGTCTTGCGCACAATAAGTCCTCACACGCTCTGCTTCTTGCAGGGCGTTATCAATGTATCTCTGAAATTCTGCTCTATCCATTCTCAGCTTACCTCCTCAATGGGCGACACGGTACACATGGCAACGACCTTGTCGAAGCAGTCACAGCAGAACTGGAGATGAACTTTGTCGCCGTCATGGATACTGCCATAACCGATTCTTGTATGTATTGTGAAGTTCTCCTGCCGGTCAAAGAAATCAAGCTCTTTGCCGCAGAGATTGCAGACCTGTTTATCCTGCAAAATTTGCACCTCCATGCTTATAAAATCCATGTTTTATATGTAATCAAAAAACCTGCTGATACGCTGTCAGCGTGTAATACTCGCCATCTCTCTCATAGCCTTTGCAGTAAATGATGTCGCCCTCTTTGACAGGCTCCTTATCAAAGACTCTGTTGAAGACAGTGAACCGGCTCTCCTTGCCGCTGCCGATAGATTTCGTGAACAAGCTATACCCGAACTGCTTATTGTCACGCTTACGGTACAGCGGCTTGATATCCGTGATGTAGAGTTTGCGCCGGTCGGCTTCGTTGCCGGACACATAGCCGATGTAGCCCATAACATCATAGAAGTTGCGCACCTTGATAAGGTCGCTCAAGTCATCCATTCCTGCTGCTTTGATGACGGTTTCTGCCTCTCGCAGGATAGATGCGACATCAAGAAGCGTATAACTCTTTGCGATGCCGCCTGACTTGGTTACGCCCACCGCATATCGCTTTACGATTTCCTCCAACGGCGTTCCATCCACATCGCTTTTTCGTATCTGCTTGGCTTGTCCTTTCTTGAACATCTCGGAAAACAGACTTGTTATGCGGAGAAGTTCACGCTGATTACCAAAGTCAGAGAAGAAATCCAGCTTAATGAGGATGTCAAGCTGCCTGGAGTTAATGCTGGTCTTTTCATCCAAATCCCTGAGCAAATCCATGAAGTAGGAGTATTTATTTCTGGCAAGGTCATAGAGTTCATCGGCAAGATTGGCGCTCATATACTTGATGGAGGTGAGCCCCTTTGCAATGATTCTCTTTTCTCTGTCGAAGAAATACTCACCTCTGGACAATCCCCACTTTGGCAGTGTGACGCGGATGCCGACGCTGGTAGCGTAATTGGTAATGGCGGCGGTCTTATCCATGTTATCGCCAAAGATATTGAGTGCCGCAGTGAGGAACTCCAACGGATAGTAGTAACGAAGATACCCACAGATGTATCCAATGGAGGAGTAAGCATCGGAATGGTTCCATGAAAAGCCATAGGCGGAAGCATCCAGGATGATTTGCAAGAAAGGCTTGATGATTTTCTCGCATTGTTCCGAAGTCATGTCATATTGTTCCGAACAATAGGCAACGAACCGTTCCTCAATCTCAGGAAGCAGTGTTTCTGTACCCTTCTTCTTTGCAATAGCACGGCGCACATTATCAGACTCTGCAGCAGAATAGCCGCAGAACTTGACGAGGAACTGCATGATAGTCTCCTGCATGGCGATGCGTCCAGCTTCGGGGGAAAGAAACTCATTCAGTGCATCGAAACCGTTATCGTAAAACTCGCCCTTCGCAACGCTGTCACGAAAACTGGCGCAGGCAGGGCGGAGAAGCCCATTGCCAAAGGACATCCATTTCAGCATGGAGAAGTTCGGGATTTTGGAGCGAGCCGTTTCCAGTGTGTTGTCTGACATAAACTGCCGGAGGTAGTGCTGTGCGCTGTCCGACTCCCATTGGAAGATAAGCGTTGTATCATCACGGATGCTTTTCCATACGCTCATATCTTCCATATCTGTGTTGTCGGGGGTAAGCCGCTCAATGCCGAGAGTTTTACAAGTTTCATTGATGACACCGATATTATCAAGCCCCAGGATATCCAGCTTGACATACATCAAGTCGTCCAGCTCTTTCATGTTAATCATGGAGACCGGATACTCAGATGTAGATACGCTGCAGAGGCCTACGGTCTGCTCAATGGGCAGGTCACTGATAAGCACACCGCTTGGGTGGGTTCCGATGGAAACAATAGTGCCGTTGACAATATCCACATACCGGAAAACCTCCGGATACTTTTTGCGAACTGCCTCTTCATGCGCCTCAACTTCTTTGCAGATGTGGTTGGAAACCTGAATATAGTTAATGTCCTGACGGTCTTTGTAGAGGGCACGGCACACATCTCGAACAGCTCCCTTCAACGCAATGGTGTTAAAGGTAATGATTTCTGCGGAACGGATGCTTGGCAGGTTCATCTTGTCACGAAGCAGGAACCGTTTGACTGTGTCTCTGTCCTTGCCAGAGTAGTCCGTATCAATATCTGCATTGGTCACACGGGAGGGGTTCATAAAGCGGAAGAAGTTCAACCCGAACCGCAGACTGTCCATCTGTGTAATACCAAGCAGATAGGCAATCATACTGCCGGACACAGAGCCTCTTCCGTAACCGCATTGGATACCGTTTTCATTTTCCCATTCCCGCAAATATGTTTGCAGGAGCATAAAGTCAATAGACTTTGTCGCCTTGTAGACATCAAACTCTTCTTCGACAACACGCTCCAGCTCCTCTTTGGTATGGTTCTTCAGCGCATAGGGATGCGTCTCCATAGCAGACTGGACTTTTTCTCTGAAAGTCTTTTCCGGCTCTGCGTAAATGTGAGGATACTTGGTTCCTCTATCCAGCTCAAAAGGTTCCACCATATTTGCCAGCAGGTTTGTGTTTTCAATGGCCTGCATATACTCGGCTTCCGGTAACGAACCTTGCGCTCGATAGGCTGCGACCAATTCATCATAAGTTTTGAACTTCAAGTCCCAACGCTCTTCGCCGTCGAAGAAAATGCTTTTGGATGCCTGCAGGATGCTGCGGCCTTTCTCGTGCTCTTCATTCAAAACATGAGTATCTGTTCCAGCTATCAGTGGAACAGTGAGTTCCTGACTTAACGCAAGCAGCTTTTTGTTATAGGAAATCTGTTTTTCATCCATGTGATGTCCAACTTCCAGAAAACAGCGATGCCGGTTACGAGTCAAAAAATCGAGGTACACCCGCTGTACCTGCTCGTCGCCTTTCCCAAGCACACCGCCGACACAAGCGGTAGTGACAAGGATGTTATCCGATGTGTGGAACAACTCGTCAAAGGTAATGCGGGGAGCATAGTAGAAATGGTTGTCCTTCCTACAAAAACTGTTAGACACGAGACGGTTCAATTCCAAAAAACCGCTGTAGTTTTTGGCGAGAAGAACGCAGTGATAGTTGTCTCTGATTTTTTCTGTAAGCGTTGTGGTGAGATAGCACTCAACGGCGTGGATATACTTCATCCCGGCTGCTTCAATCGCACTTTTCTTGTGCCACCACTCAAAAACAGAACCGTGTTCGGAAAAGCCCATCGCATTCATGCCGCATTCTTTGGCTTTTACGATGTACTCTCCGTATTTTGTGACCGAATCAATATTGGTAACGCCATTTGACAGGTCACTATGTAGATGATAGACGGTGTATTGCCCACTCATCGCCACGACAGCCTCCCTTCGTAGAGTTTTTTCCAAGTTTCTTGGCCTCTATCGACAGGACTGTCCTTTTCACCAAGTAAATTATCCTTATCCCAAAGATATTGCACATTGACAAACTGCTTTAACCGCTTGATATTGTGGTCGTCTCGGATGCAGACATCCTTATCAAGGGCAAAAACCACACGGCAGCCAAGTGCTGCCAGCAATTTCATCTGATTTGGGTTCAGATGCGAGGTCAAAATCGCCCCGGTATTGTGAATTCCGTAAGTATCGGCAAGTAGAACGGATTTGCAGCCCTCAAACAAGATGATTTCCCCTTTCTGGAGGATAGCATCTCTGTTTTCTGCAAGACCATAGATGGTTTTCAACTCACCCCACGACATGAAATAGGTGTATTTACGCAAACCCTTCTCTTTCCAGCGCGGGTCGAGGGTTCGCCCACCGATATTGACGATTTTTCCGTCTGGATTTCGTATTGGATAGACAAGCCGGTCGGAAAAGCTGTCATAGTACACCGAAAACTTGTCTATAGATGCACGGGAAATGCCCTCATGTTCCCAAACAGCCAACTTATCGTCTCGTTTCTCATACCGCTCCATGTAATCATCCGGCAGCACTGTTCCTTTGGCCTTTTTTGCTGTGTTATGGGGTGGCGCAAACCGTTTTGCCACCTCTGTAGCTGCAAGACGCTTTCTTGAACTTACTTTGCCATTAAATCCGCTGTATTTTTTCAGCTTTTCTACGGCTTCTGCCATACTACACTTGTCATAGTACCGAATAAATGTCAGCACATTGCCGCCGATACCGGAGGAGAAGTCAAAAAACGAATTTGTTTCTTTACGAACGGAGAAAGACGGCGTGTTTTCATCTTTAAGAGGTGACAGTGCCCAGTATTCTCCGTTTTTCTCTGTGAAATCCGTATATTGAGAAATGTAATCCAGAATATCGACTGACTCTATCAGTTCAGACAGCTCCAAACCGTTTCCTCCTTTCGCATTTTATTTAATTGTCACGATAGATTAAAATGGCGTCTGAGGAATATGCTGTTTAGCCTGTTCATAGAGAATGTGATTGCCATCAAACAGCAAGTCTATGTATTCGTCCTGTGTCATCTGCATACCGTTACGATTGACTGTGACACGCAGCTTTTTATTGCCGCATTCTGCACCGTCTGCCTCGATTTCCTCCGGTGTTTTATCGGAAATCATAGCAATGGTCGAAGCGTTTCGTGCAATCTTGGCGCTGTCGGCAAGCTTACCTGTGATAGTTGCCTGTGCCGCACCGATACCGGCAATATTCATCTCTCCGCAGATTTGGTTCTTCACCATATCCACAAAACGGCCAAGTTCCTGATAGCTATCGAAGGCATCACCCTCGCCTTTACCTTTGAAGTAGTCCACGATAAGGACATCCAACCCCTGAGTGTGCTTGACCTTGTTGACAGCGGTATAAATACTCTGCTGGTCGAACATGGGGATGTAAATATGGGTGAACTTACGAGTCTTGAGCCACTCTTTTGCCGCCAGAATCCGCTGTTCCTCTTCCTCACTGTAGTTACCGGAGGTGAGGCGCTTATACTCAATGCCTGACAGATGAGCGAGAATACGGGAGGTAAAAAGCCGTGTGTTTAACTCGCTGTCCAAATACAGCACGGCGTAATCCTGCTTAAGCAAATCCACTGCGCAATTCAGCAGCATCATACTCTTACCCTGCTTCTGTTCGGCGCCAAAGATGAACAACTCTCCACGCTCAATGGTGGCGTAATCGTTCAAAGCGGGGAACTTGAAGGGGATTCCTGCGTAACCGGCGCCCTGACGGCCTTTGATTTCCTCCCAGCATTTATCGACCACATCTTTATAGGCCGGGACATCATTGGTTGTAGAAAACTCCATCATCACATCGTCAAGCATCTTATAGATTTTCTGCTCGATGTTCTCGGCAGAAGGTTGTGTACACAGCTTTTGGCATTCCTTTAATTGCTGGTATGTATCTCTGCGAAACGCTGCGTCCATCACATTATTTACGAGAAGCTTATACTCCTCGACTGTATTTCGGCTGATGTTTTCGCTGTTTTCCATGAGCGTATAGAGCTGGTCGATGCTCAGCTCATCCGCAAAACGCCGGGTAGCCTCTTTAGCAGTCAACGCTTGGATAATATTGTATGGGTCAATGCGTTCAATACCATCTCTTGCGAGAGAACAAATCGCCTGATAGATATAGCGGTTCTCTTCGTTTGTGAAATGGTTTGGCAGCAGCTGCTCGGAGTAGTATGAAAAATCAGGATGGTGAATCAGCGTGGCGATAATACCCGCTTCGCTTTCGACCCGCGCCATATCTTCATTTGCCAGCATTTCTCATCACCTCTTCTTCATCAACTGATAGTACTCGCACTCATCCTGCATTTCGCAGAGGTGGGTACATTTGAAAAACTCACATGACGGTTTGAAATCTGATTCTTGCCGTATCTCGGAAATCATTTCTGCAAGCCATTGTTTCGCACCTTCGTAGTCCTTATCCAAGAACGGCTCTTCGATGAAGGTATCGGTGCGGAAACAGTTGAAGCAAAGCTTGCGAGGCCGAACACCGTATTCCTCCTCGACCGCAGCCGAATAGAGGTATAACTGCTTAAGGTAAGCATCCAGTTCCTCGTCCGTTTTGGTCGGTTTCTCCCGCTTGCTCCGAGGCTTCAAAACCCTGGACTTGTTATCCACCACATAGAGGGAGCCATCCAGCTCTCCAAGAAAATCAATGTAGCCAATGAAGGGGATTCCATTCACCTTGAAATCCACCTTCTTTTCAATGGCTACAGGTCGATACGGGAACGGGTGGATGCCCCGCAAATACCGAAGGCCACCAGTAAAGTAGTTCCCGAAGACCGTTTTATTTGGCGCCCGACCGATAACCTCTTTCTTGAAATCTCGCAGGTAAATGTCTGTCAACTGACGCGGGGATTTTCCCTCCTTGAAGTAGGTTTCAATCAGCTTGTGCATGAATGTGCCATAGCTTGCGAAAAACATTTCTTTGCCGTGGATATGCCGGATGTACTTCAGATAAAATCGATACGGACAGTCTACGAAAGCTTTGATACGGGAGTAGCTCCAGACCATATCGTCAATGAGCGGTGCGTAATTGATTTCTCCCATAGGCCGCCACCTTTAGAAAGGCAGGCGGTTGTCGTCGATTTCACCCTCATCAACTGTGGGCTGCGGCTCTGTACTGCTGTCACGAGGTTCCTCTCCGTCAAGCTCGAAGGAGAACATTTTGAAGTTGGTATATGTAACCTTTTTCTCTTTGTCGTACTTGGTCGTCACATCTACATCGCCGAGTTTGATGCGGTTGCCCTCTTTCAAACCGGCAGCTTTCTTTGCTGCCGCCGTTCCGATGGCAAGGACGAAACCGGAAAAATCCTGTTCATACTCGCCGGACTGTTTGTTCTTTCGACTGATGGACATACGAACCTTCGTGCTGGTGTCGCTCATCGGCGTTACTTCCCAGACTTTTGCATAAGCACCTGTGCGAAAACCCATGTGTTACTCCTCCTTAATACTGAATGTCTCTTTGAAATCTGCCAGCAATTTACCGGCAAGCGCTGACTCGGTGATGGAAAAATAGTTGCCGCCCTTTGCGTACTTGGACACAAACTTTTTCACATCCTCCGCCTTATCTTTATTGGACTCAAGGAAGTGCTTGACTGTCTCGTCAAAACTCTGGATGATACCTTCCGCAATCATCTTATCCTCAGCCGCCTCAGCAGCACGCTGCTTGCTGCGGAAATTATCGGGGTCGTCATCCGGCGTTGCGATGTTGAAATACTTGAGAAGGAAGTACCGACTTGAGTAAGTCAACCCGGAACCAAATGCCTGTGAAGCATCGCTCTGCTGTCCAACAAGAGCCCAACTGACATCGATGCGTTCTTCGGGATTGTCGTTGTTGACCCAAGACCATGTCATATCGGCGCTTACCAGAATCTCGTTGCTATTTTCTTCGTAAAACTCGCCCTTACCAGTTGTCTTGGTTTTCTTATATGTATAGGGTTCTACCCTTGTAGTTCCAGACTGAATACTGGGAACCAGTGACAGGTGATACTTGTCCATAAAAACCGAGATTTTTGCGAGAATTTCATCTTCGGTGACATACTTGTAGCCGTAGCCGCTTTTGTTTTTCCGAATGACCTCGACCTGTTTTCTGACCTTAGCAAGCTTTTGATAAATGTTGCCTGTCTGCTCTGACATAAATAACCTTCTTTCCTTTTATTCGCCGCAAAGATAGGTAGCTTCCATATCGGCAAGATGCAGCAGGACAGCAAGCTTACTCCGCTCGAAAATTTTGCCGATAAAAGCATTCCCGCCCTTTACTGCTGTGTCCCAACCGCCCATATGAGCGCGGATAGCGAGAATTTCCTCCGGCTCAAGATGCATGAAGTTCTGAATAAGGATGACAGACTTGTCTGCGTGCTCTCCGCAGGGGAACTTCTCATCGATTTCATAGACCTCTTTCTTGTACCACTGGCCGGTCTCCTCATCCTTGACATTGCGAAAACCTTTCTTGTAGAAGTTGACCTTGCAAATGTCGTGAAGCAGCGAAACAACTGCGACAGTTTCTTCGGGGTAGCTGTTCTGCAATCCGGCGTTTGCCAGCCCTCTCTTTAAGCAGTCATACACATTCAGGGAATGCTGAAGAAGCCCACCTTCATGGCAGCCGTGAAACTTTGTGGATGCTGGTGCAACGAAGAAGTCGGAATCCTCCAACCATCGCAGAAGCATATCGGAGCCATCTCTGTGTACTGCGTTATTGTACACAGAAAGAAATCTCTCCTTTAACTCGCCCATAGGAAACACTCCTTTCAATCTTGTATTTTATTTAATTGTGTTGATATATGTAAAGAGAAACCTGCTTGATGCAGGTTCTCTGATTACCAATTTCGGTTGGATTTGGGAATGGGATAAAGCTTTTCTGCCGTTGTCTTTGCATGGGACAACTTCATTTTACCGTATGTCTGCATCAAAAGCATGACTGCGATATTACGGTTTCCGTCCAATTCCAAATCCTGATACTGGCTTTTCCCATACAGGCTTCCGTTTGCGGTGCGGAATGGGAGCCTCTCTTCACCGACATTCTGCCAGCCAAAACGGCTGGTATAACCATAAGTACCATCGTACTTCTTGATAAGAGACTTCTTGGCTTCCTCATCGCAGAAAACAGGATTGTCTCGCTTAAAAGACTCGATACGCTCCCAAACCGCATCGTACATATCGGGATTCTTTACATCCTCCATCATACGCTGCTCCAGCTCGGGGTCGGTATGTTCTGCGATATATGCCTTGATTAAACGGCTGCGCTCTTCGCCGACAGCTCGTTCACCAATCTCTTTGGCTGTTTCTGTGGCAAGCCAAGCACCGCCTGCAAAGATTGAAAACAAATCTCCGATACCCATTTTTTCACCGCCTTACATCAGGAAAGCCAGCTTCCAACGCTGGTAGTCTTCCATATAGTCTTTTTCAATTTTGTTTTGTTTGTGCTCCAGCTTGACCCTGCCTTTAACAACATATGTCCGCCCGGACATGAAATCAACTGCTGCGTCAGAGAAGTCCACTGGAATACCAGCCCGCTCTCTCTCGTACATCCGATAGAAAAGCCCGGACATCCATACTCTGTAGAAGCTTAACTGCTGCTTTGTCTTGCCATCCTGAAGTGCGGCGGCAGAGCGGTGCGAAAGCATGGAGCGAATGGACATGGTTTTTGTGGTAGCCCGAACCCCACGCATAATGGTATCGCCAGGAACTCTGTCACGCCGAATTTCTTTTGCGTAATTCGGATGTTTGTACAAAAAACCAGGAAGCTCCACCGCATTATGAAATGCAGGAAGGGATTCGCGGTAAAGAGGAACACAGTTCTCGCCGTACCGAATGGACATATCCATGAAGTCTACATCCGAAGCTGTGATGCTCAGCGTATCTTCTTCCCGGATACCGGAAAACGCCATCCAGTAGTAGCAGCGGTAGAGATTATCGATAGTCTCGTCGTTCTCTGGGTCAAAGACCTCGTTGAGATACCGCTGGAGATGTAGCGGGCTTGTGACCATCTGCTTTCTGACCTTGTCAAGACCGACCGCTGTGATGCGAAGCATCCCATCACAGGCACCCGGCACATTCATGGTGATACACCACTTGACATACTCTTTCAGTATCGTCAGCGACATCCATTGACTTTTGGAGCGCAATCCTACGATTTCATCAATCACAGGCTGTAGTTCCTCGGTGCTTTTCGTACACAAATCAGCACCCCATGCCTCTTCATGCGGCTCAAACGCGGTAAATACCGTTGTTGCCACATTCGCGGTATTGATGCTTTGTGTATAGTTGCGGATGAAGTTTATCTTTAACCCTTCATTGTACATGGCGAACCTCCCGTTAATTGTATGTAGGGTTATGCCGGAACGGCAGCATTCAAGCGGATTGCCTTATGCCAAACGGCAAGCAGCACCTCAGTATCCAGAAATGAAATAGCGGAGGTAGCGAGGAGATTTGCTGCTGCTATCTGCCGCATATAGCGGTTGGACAATGTGGTGATATACTGACCGATGCGTTCTTTCGACATACATTCGGGATTCTCGCACAGCACCATGCTATCCAAACGAAGGCCACTGTCAGCCGACTTGATAACAACATGGGTGGGCTGTCCGGCTTTCTTAATGGAACTGGTGAGGGGAAGGGCGATGATGTTGGGACTGTGTGCGTTGCCGACATTGTTCTGAAAAACAACACCGGGGCGCCAGCCATTTTGTTCGCAGCCGCTTCCTCCAAAGTCCATCAGATATACTTCCCCAATTTGAGGGACTCGCTGCTCATTATGATGAAAACCCAAGGTACTAACTCCTTCAATTCAATTATGTTGATAGTTGGAGTATAGCATAATGGCGGTTTCAAGTCAAGTCAATTATATAGACAACATAAAAAGTTTATGAGAAAATAAGGGTGTAGGTTTTCTCGGGCTCCACAGCTTTCATGTTACCGCAGCTTACCGTGAGTATAGTACCCAAAGGATTGGCGTCGCTATTGATTTCGGCAAATTTTATCCGGTCGATGCACATAGTACTTGTTTCGGACTTTAGGCAAATCAGATTGGGATTTTCGCATATCAACATAATTGGGAAGGACAATCTGATTTTGCAGGGGTCTGCCACACGATACCATTCCTGATTCTCCGTGCAGAAGAGAACCTGTTGCGGTTTGTTTCGGGAACAGTATTCCTTCAGTTCCCTCACAGAAACTCTTTTTTTCATCTCGTAGTCAGAAACCTCCATTGATTTATGAGGAAGCCCATGTTATACTACAAGTGGGTCATGATGAGTGGTGTTGTTATGACCACGGCCTGTAAATCTATGGGCTGCTCGCATACTGTTTTCTTGAGTTTGTGTTCATCGGCAGTATGCAACATGGGATAGTCCGTCGAAAGGCGGGCTATTCTTTTTCCTATTGACAGAAACATAAGTTTATGCTATCCTGTCAATGCAAACAGTAGTTACGGTGTTAATGCTACCACAAATAATGGGTCGTGTCAACAACCAATCTCAAATTACGGAGGATAGTCATCATGGACTTCGGCCAGCGCCTGAAAAATCTGCGTTTGGAGCGCGGATATACACAGCAGGATTTGAGTTCTGCTGTCGGAGTCTCTACCGTTGCTGTTAGGTCGTGGGAACACAACACGAAAAAGCCGAACATGGACGCCTTGATTGCGCTTGGGCGTTTTCTGAACACATCGATAGATACGCTTCTTGATATTCAGCCGAAAGGAAGCGAACAAAACTACACTTTTATACTTTCTCCCGCAGAGAAACGCTTCCTACAGGACTATCGTGGGCTTGATTCCCACGGCAAAAAAATCGTGAACACCGTATGCTCTTTGGAGAAAGAGCGTATTGACCTGGCGGCAAAACCGAAGAACCGCAGCAAGGTTATCCAGCTTGCAAATACCGAGAGAGAGCGGTATATCCCACGATATACTACACCATCCGCAGCCGGTACATCTATCCCGCTTGATGGCGCTGACTTTGAGATGATTCTGGTGGACAACAGTGTCCCAGACGAAGCAGATTACGCCGTAAACATCCAGGGAAACAGTATGTTCCCATATATTCACGATGGCGACATGGTATATGTGAAAAAGGATGCGGAAATGGCTATCGGCGATGTTGGTATCTTCTGTGTGGATGGCGCAATGTACTGCAAGCAGTACTATGTAGATGAAAATGGGAATCTTGAGTTAGTATCCGCGAACCCAGAACTTCGTAACACGAATGTCTTTGTGTCATCGGATAGTGGCAGCTCCGTAAAGTGCTACGGAAAAGTCCTGATGGGGTTCAAGCTGGAACTGCCGGACTATTTGTTTGAGGAGTAAAAGAGCAGGGCAATCACGCCCTGCTTTTTCTTTACTGGATAGCAGACTGAATGTGGCTTTTTGCGTCGTCGATTTTTTCGAGCGCATCATTCAGACTATCCAATGCGTCTTCCATCTTTTCAAACCGTTCTGTGCTTTGCAGATTTTCAGGGTAGTTATCAACACAGTCCTGCTCCTTGTCACAAACCCTTTCTACCACAGAAGCGGCATTGCTCAACATATTGAGGGCGTCTCTGAGCTGCCCCCGTCTTCTATCATCCACTCAATTCCTCCTATGAAAGCAATTTGCATAGTGAATTAGGTCGCCTGCCATACACCAGCGATATTCATATCGAGCCGCAGAGTATCTTCTGCCGCCTTAGAAATAGAGAACGAAGTGACTTCCTGTAAAAGCTTACAGAAACCATTCTCCCTGCCATTTTCCAGAATGACCTCATCGCAGAAGATACTGATAGTCAGCACCTTGTTATCCATATTGACACTCGCGTCAATGACGGAGCAATCAATCTCTTCAAAAAGCGCATCGACTTTCTCGCAAGCTCTGCTGACCTGCTCGGTTTTTTCCGGCGAGACAACAAAAGCCGCACCGAACTCTTTGGAGGCATCCTCAATCAAACCATGCACCGTGTCAAAACAACCTTTGTATTCCATATTGTCCGCCCCCTTATTCGATTGGTGTTGTGATACCATGAAAGGTAAATGTCAGCCGAATCCTGTTTTTGGTCAGAGGATAAACCTCTGTATTGCTGGCAAACTCAGCGGCTCTGGCAAACCATTCCGGATTATCAAAGTCCAACTTCTTTGCCTCGATAGAGACACTGCCCATTGTCTTGAACGGTTCACACAGTTTATATGAAAGAACGGCATCCGTTCCTTTGGCGAAATGCTTGAGCACCGAATATACAAACTTCATCTGCTGATGCTTGGGAAGACTGATGATGGTTGTTTTCATCTCATCATTCATCACCTCATCATAAATGGCATCGACGAAACTGTCGAACGCCGTTTCAATGTCGGCATCAAGCGCATACTGCAAATCCAAATTGTTATCCATAAAGACCACTCCTTCCAATATCTATTATACCATACACAGTCAACTGCAGAGCTGACAGGTGATTTCCACCTCGCCAACTGCGTTCTCTCCGAGAATTTGCAGCAGAGAGTTCGCAATCATGTCTGCGTTGATTTTTCCACTAAAAGAAAGAGAGACCTTTTTCATGGACATGGTTTCGTTCTTGTCAGGCGTTAAGGCGTGAGGCTCCACCAGCTTAGCAGGAGTTGGCGCAGGCGTTACCTCACCCTTCAAAAAACTACCCCACGCTTCTCGCTGTTCGGCATTCATGGAATGCCCTACGGGGAACTTTACCGCAAGGCCATTTGCTTGAATAAATCTGCGTATGGTAAGCGGCTGTACATGAAACATAGCTGCCAGACTGGTTGCGTTTGCCCCGTAAACAGCCAGCAGGTGGTTGAGATATTCCTCCTGCGTCGGCTTGGAAACCTCCTTAAAAATCTCCCAGGAAGTAGGTCGGTTCAAGTTGATAGACAATGTTTTCCCATTCCTTTCTTTCCACTGCTTTTTCGTCAAGCTATCTGACGGAAGAGAACACTTCCGACTTTTGCTGCCACGCTTGCGATGACGAGCCTGTTGAGCCAGCTGCTTCTTTTGCCAGCAATCATAAGTGAAGTCATCCACCGTGTTCCTCCATCCTTTGATATACGCGGAATTTCTCTTCCAATTCCGTCGGCGACCGCGCTTTTCCAAGCTTGCGAAAGTTACCATCTACCAGTCCATACAAGGAATAGAAGTCGCGGCTGTCTTTACTTGTAAGAATAAAGCGCAGTTCGTGATGGCTGTCATAGTATCCCACCCACACTCGCTCACCCTTTGGATATTTAGGTTCGCTCAATAAGTTCCACCGCCTTTCGCAGCAAAACATCGTGTTCGTTGGGAAGCGTATCAAGAATAACTTCCTCCAGCAACTCATGGAGAATGACTCCGATTTGTTTCCCCTGCGGCACACCGAGGGAAATAATATCTTTTCCGTTGATTGCCAGGTCTTTTAAGGAAAAGCATTTTTCCTGTTCAAGTATCTCTGTCATCAGCACGCCAAGTGCCACGCACCGCTCGATTCTTGACTCTTGTGTACCTTCTGCATGGGCTTTGATATCCGCCATCCTGACATCCAGCAGCTGAGAAAATCTGCGCTCACCGATTTTGCAGAGCCACCGGCGAACTGTCTTTGTGGTTGGTTCAATGACGGTATCATGGTACAAAACAAGGTCAAGCACTTCCTGTTTTGTTGCGGTGTCGAAGCGCAACCGTTCCAGAACGACTTTAGAAATGTCATAACTATAGTTTCCGTGCCCGTGAAAATGGCCGCCATTCTCATCCTCTGTGTAGCAGCAAGGTTTCCCGATGTCGTGTAGTAGCAGTGCTACCTTAACGGCGATATCCTTGCCTGTATAGTTGGAGACTGCATGAGCGATGTGGTCATAGATGGTGTACTGGTGGTATTTGTTGTTCTGGTTAAAACCGATACACGGTTTCATTTCTGGGATGATGGTTGCAATCACATCAGAATAATCCAGCAGAACAGGGAGAACTCCGTTTCCGAGAAGCAGCTTGCAAAGTTCGCTGTGGATTCTTTCCGCAGCAATATTCGTAAGCCGCCATGCGTTATCATGAATGGCCTGCGCTGTATCCTTCTCAATTGAAAACCCATAGACAGAAGCAAACCGCAATGCACGCAGAATGCGAAGCGCGTCTTCACCGAATCGGTCATTTGGATTTCCAACGCAGCGAATGATGCCATTCTTCAAATCGTCTACACCGTGAAAGGGGTCAATAAGACCAGCGCTGTTATACGCCATCGCATTGATGGTAAAGTCTCTGCGGGACAAATCCTGATAAATACTCTCTGTGAATGTGACAGAATCAGGGCGGCGATTATCTGAGTAATCACCGTCAATGCGGAAGGTTGTAATTTCGTATTTGCCCGCTCGCTCCATGTCCGCTGTAACGGTACCATGCTTCAGCCCTGTATCAATCGCCCGGACACTACAACGGTTGAGATGCTCTTTAACCTCCTGCGGCGTAGCGGAGGTGCAGATATCCCAATCCTTTGGCTCTCTGCCAAGCAGACTGTCTCGAACGCAGCCGCCAACGACATAAGCCTCATGATTTTCATAGCGAAGCCCAAGAATAATCGCCTTTGCGCCCTTTGGAATAGAAATCTTATACATCAAGAGACCTCCTGTTCACGCTGACCACAAACTCCTCAACGCGCTTCATATCAGGATGCTCCGGCAGGTTTGTGTTCCGCTTCGCATAATCAAGACGCTTTTCAAAATCTGAAACCACCTCGAAAAACTCTGGACGGTAGGTGCCATCCTCCAGTTGATATTCTCCTCTGCGGATACTCATAAGAAGAGGCAGGTCGGCGCCACGATAAGTGATGATGTCACCTTTCTCAAGGATATCCAGACACATCAGATACAGGCGGATGAGATGCATGGCGTGCTTGTTGAGATGATTGTCATCCTTCTTATGGTTTCTGTGGTTCAGCTTTTCATAGGTTCCGACAACATTGGTCAAGTCGTTTAGAATGCTGTTGAACTCACGCACCGGATACTTTGTAAGATGAATGTCTGCAAAAATCTCTCTGTCCAAATCCTCGCGTGAGCTCTCAGCCGTGTAAAGAGTGATGCCACCATTCTCAAAGACCCGATACCTGCTTTCAAACGCCTTGACTGCGCTCTTCATAGAGCTTAGGATGTGCTCTTCTTTCCGTGCTTGCGGAAGTTTGTCTCTGGCGAGAGCATTTTCCAGCCGCCGCAGTTGCTGGTTAGCATATCCTCCAAAGGAGTTTACCGCTCGCTTGGAAAGGAACAGCTTTCTGTTCTCAATCATTTCTCGCCCAATGTCAGTGCAAACCATGTACTGCTCCGGACGGCAACCCAGCATCTCAATCGTATTGGGATTGCAGTTCAGAAGCAAACTTACAAGCTTATTGAATGAGTAAACTGTGGTATCCGTTCCTGTATGAACGACCTGCTCGAAGTTAGATAGTCCCAGCAAATCGGAACGGCTGTTTAAGGCACAACCACGGATATCCACATCAGAGGTTTCAACATTTGTACCGTAGGAGTAACTGCCGCCCAGCGTGAGAAAAATGATTTTGCCTTTCAGATGTTCATTGCTTCTGAGAAATTCATACGCAGGGCTTTGCAGCATCTCTCTGATTTGTTCTGTGGTCATGTTATCCCTCCTCGTTAAACATTCAGGGCAAGAGTATCATATAAAGTAAGAATCCCGCCAACAACAACGAACTCATATGTGTGGTAGGCCGCACCGGGAAGAACGCCATAGTTACTGCTCTCGTCAAATACATTGAAGACCTGGCATCGCTCGTCATGTGATAATTCGAGAAACTCTCTGCACTCTTCTTCCGAATCGAAGGAATACAGTGTAGCTTTTGTTGCCGACTCATCGAAGCCAATATAGTTTGACACATACAGTTTCTTCACTTTTCCACCCCACTTGCCAATATTTCAATGCACGACGCGATGATGTTCGCCGCATCAACTATTTCGTCTGCTGTATTCATTCTGGAAAATGAAATTCGGATAGAACTTCTTGCTTCATCTGGTGTTAGTCCCATCGCTATCAATACATGACTTGGTTCAGCCTCATGACTGCGGCAGGCGGAACCGGCTGAAATACAAATGCTCTTTCCGTCAAGCATCAAGAGCAAAGTCTGTCCGTCAATGCCACGCAGGCACAGATTTAATGTTTTCCCTGGACTGAGAACAGACGACCCATTGGTATGCACAATCTCTGCGCACCCATTCTTTTTGAGAGCATCTGTCAATGCCATATAAAAACGCTGTTTAAGCGTAGAAACCCAAATACAATCCTCATGAAGACTCTTGGTGGATATTTCGCAGGCCATACCAAAACCTACAATACCGGCAACATTTTCTGTTCCGCCACGAAGTCCAAATTCCTGCTCCGCACCGCCGAAGATGATGGGTGCCAACATACTTTTTTCTTTGGCGAATAGTGCTCCGACACCTTTTGGCCCGTGAATTTTATGAGAAGAAATAGAGAGAAAATCGCACCCGATTTTTTCCACATCGATGGGATGGCAACCGGCAGCCTGAACGCAATCTGTATGGAACAGGATGCCACGCTTCATGCAAATCGTGCCGATTTCTTCAATCGGATTGACGGCGCCGGTTTCATTATTGACATACATAACAGATACCAGCCCTGTCTTGGAGGTAATAGCATCTTCTACGCTCTGCGCAAACACTTTTCCGTCGCTATGTGCAGGCAGGTATTCAATATAAAACTCGTCTTTTATAAGCGAATGAGCCGCTTTCAGAACGGAATCGTGTTCAATGGCAGAAACCAGAATATGCGTCTTTCCGATACTTTTAAGATATTCCTTTAAGCCCTGAAACACAAGACTATTTGCTTCGCTGCCGCCAGAAGTGAAGAGAATCTGCTCCGGCTTGGCATTAAGGAACTCAGCTACCTGAGCTCGTGCCTGTTTCACGGCTTCGCCTGCACTGCGTCCAAACTTATAGAGTGTACCAGCATTACCGTACTGAGTAGTCAGATACGGCATCATGGCATCCAATACACGCTTGTCTATCTGCGTGGTGGCCGCATTGTCCAGATAAATCATGTGCGCCACGCTCCTTTCTTTTCTGTGTTGCATTGATACAGCCCATCAAGCAGCTGCAAAACTACTGTGCGGCAGGCGGTTCCGCCGCTTCATTTTTGTAAACAGCTTCAAGCCGCAGGATTTCATCCAGTGTTCGCGGGGTGTAATCCATCCACGGCATCATCGAGCCGACATTATACATAAGGCATGGGTGCCCGTATAATTCCTGCATCAGGAAGCGGTCATGCTCCATCATGTTCCACTCAAAAGAGTTATGAACATGACCGTACAGATGATACCAGCCGTAATAGTGGTTCTTAAAACACGGGATTGGGTAATGACAGAGGACAACCTTACGGTCAGAGTCCTCAACCTCCAGATACTCCGTGACCTTGACGAACTTTTTGAGAAACCGCCCATCGCTGCAGCGGTCATGATTACCCTTAATCAGAAATACCTGTCCGTTCAACTGATTGAGGACAGAAATCGCTTCCTGCATATTGCACCAGAACATATCGCCAAGAACATAGACGGTGTCACCCGGATGAGCGGCGGCGTTCCATCGCTCAACAAGTGCAGTGTTCATGTCCTCAACTGTTTTGAAAGGACGATTATCGAACGCCAGAATGTTATTATGGCCGTAATGCCAATCGGAGATATATAGTTTTCTGTTAGCTGCTTGCTGCTCGGACACCGTTTAACACCTCGATTCTATCTGCTGCTTGGAGCAGCACATTTTTAGGAATGCGGCAGTCATCACCCATCTGCCCATTAGGTTGGGTGCTGCCGTACAGCCGAAGCTTTTCTACGAGACCCTTGTCAGGAAACTCATAGCGTTTCAGATACTCCGGTTTGCTGGCTGGGCATTCATAGCATGAACGGTTTTCATATACACCACAGCCGCCGCTTTTATAACACTTCATAAAGTCCTCCTTAGAACGGCAGCTGAACACCGGGGTCTGCATCAAAAATCAGTTTCCTGACGGCGGCGGCAAACTCTTCCTCGTCGATTGCCTGAATATCATCGTAACGCAGGCGTTCAATCAGTTCATGAACCGCTTTTGTAATGGCGGTCTCGACAATGATTTCCAAACGGTCAATGCGTTCATTGGCGCTTCCCACCATTCCCTGCATGATATTATGGTATGCTGCAAGCTCTCGTTTGGATTCCCTGTTTTTCTCCATCAGTTCGTGAAGCATGATTTCCTGCTGCTGGACTTTCTCTTCCATTGTCATAGCCGTCGCTCCACATACTCTCTGTCTTGTGTAAAGACAGGCGGTTCACGGTCAACGACCCAACGGCTTCTGGAAACCTCCACAGTCGCATCCCCGTTTAATACAGAGACGGCCTCTGTTATCCTTGTTTTGATGCAACAGGAGCCACGCTTGCAATCCGTGGGGAAATCATTCCAGTTGATATTGCGTTCTTTCCAAAGCATATCTTGGATTTTGTTGCAGTTCTTCCCGTGCAGCTCTCGCTGACTGAAATTCGCTTGTCCAACAGCTTCTATGCTGTTCCGTGTGGCATCCTGCTGACGCCAAATCAGACAGTTGCAGACCTCGTCCAGAGGAACGGTGAAAGCTCTGGCATCGAACATGGCAGTTTGGAACTTGCGGCGATAAACGGAAAGGTCGATGCCGCTGTCTTCTTTTTCCGTCTGCTCGGCAAACGCCTTATTGAACGCCAGCGTCGCCATTGATGCGGCAATGCTGCACATCTTCTGGACATTATAGCCGAACCATGCATCTGTACGAATAGAGGCGTAATCGGTCAAAACCAATGTGATTTCATCAGACTGCGTGTATCCGAAGACGCAGCCCTGAATGTTGGCACACAGGAAACGCATGGTTTCCTGCATGGCAGACATAAGAACACGGTCGAAAGGCTTTCTCATTCCCTTTGTAAAGGTGTGAAAAGCCTTGCCGTCAATACGGATGATGACAGGAACACGACGGGTCAGGTAATTGCGTGAAACATACTCATACCGTTTCATCCTGTCGCCCAGCGAATCGCGTTGATTTCCCATAAGCGTACCCTCCTGTAAATGTAGTTTGAAAATTGCTTGACATCACGACCATTTGGTCGTATGATATAAGAAAAGCACGACCAATCGGTCGTGCTGAAAGGAGATATGATTATGATAGATTTTGATATGAACTTTCAAGACACCTATAAAACTCCCAGTGAAGACCTGTTGAGCAATGGTGAGCAGTGGTTCTTCCTTGAAACCGAAAAGGATATTTTGAAGAATCGGCGGGAGGAACTCGGGATGACCCAGCAGCAGGTGGCAGATGCTGCACACATTCAAGTTCGCCAATATCAGAGACTGGAAAACGGAGAGCGCAACATAAGCGGTGCCAGTATGAGGATTGGATTATCTGTGTGTGCCGTTTTGAAGCTTGACCCCTACCGCTTTATGCCAGAGTTCCGTTGGAACAAAGACTAAGCGTTTCCAAAAGTGCTTTCTGAGGAGCGAACTCCCGATAAAGTTCAATCTCTTTTGTGAGCCGTGCCATAACGGCATCTTCTTTTGCATCGTACCTGCCGAGGTAAATCTTCTTACTGTTATAGGTAATACTGGCGACCCATTTTTCTCTTTGCTTATCAAAGAAAACGCCGGAAACGCCAGATGTGTTGGTGATATAGAGGCTGCGGTTCCTGTCGTTCTCTGACCGCTGGCAACAGCGCAGATTCTCTTTTCGATTATCGGCCTTGTTTTTGTTGATGTGGTCAACAAACTGGCCTGGCTTTGCGTGCATAACCAGCCGGTGAAAGCGGACAAACCGCCGTACACCGCAGTAAAAGTAGCTGCTGACAAGATAACCGTCTTTGTCGCAGTACCAACTGTCTCGGCCTTTGATAATTGGGAGGTCATCCAGGTCAAAGAGGAACTCGGCAACGCCTATATGCAGAATTCCGTATGTATTGAGAAGCTCGACTGTCATGAATACATAAGGTCATGAACGGCCACACCAAAGGTTTCCTCGAACCAATGCCAGATATCCTCACGGTGTGTGCCTTTTGGGAACCCGCACCAGGCAACTTCGATACATTCGGTTTCTGGATTCATCGGCACATCGCCGAACTCCTCCCACAGTTCCGTGTATGTTTTGCCCTGAAAGGTTCTCATGATGGTAACGCCGTCCATACTCTCAACAGCGGAGTCAAAGAAGTTATCGAAGTCTTCCAGCTCCCCGTTGAGATGCCATCCTGCGATTTTCAGTCCCGTTCCGTACAGGTCGTGCCAATACTCAAAGAATTTTTTGTAATCAGGCATTTGAAATTACCTCCGTTTCTATACCGCTTTCCGTATCGGTCGTTTTTCTAAAGTCCCAAACCGATATGCATCAACATTGTTCGCCAATCCGACACTTGCGAGCATTGCTTGCAATGCGAGCAAGAAAAAGTTGACTGCCCGCGAAGCGGGCTTGTCGGATTGCGAACATAAGTGGCGAACTCTTACTTTTGCCTTTGGCGAAAAGCTGCTGAAAGTGAATATGTATAACAGCAAATCTACAAAGCGGTTGGTCGTTATGCTTTATCTGCGGGGAATAGTTTGCCATCATGTAGGCAGTCCCTGGCTTTCTGGCTCATTTCGACGAGGCTGTCCACCAGCTTCTTCAATCCGTCTACGGTACTTTCACCATCGTAGTCGCAGCCGATAGCCCAGATATCAAAAAGCCATTCATCGGCGCAGTCAGGTTCGCACATCTTACAGCCAGTTGTTTCGTCTGTCCAAGTTCTCACAGCTGTTCCTCCAACTCAAATCCCTTGTGGCAAAATCCAGTTACATCGGAGATATAGTCAGAGATGGCTTCCTCATCTTCGATGTCATTGGGAATCGTGATTTCGTTTGGCAACTCAACGCCGTCGTCATCCTCCGGGTCAATATCCCACTGAATGTTGACCGCCTTTCTCTGCGGGCATTCCACTTCGCGCCACTCTCCCTCGCACGCCCAGATTTCCGAACCGAAACCACGGTCAAACTCCCATTCGTTAAATAGCTCTGAGATGGGGGTGGAGATGCGGTCGCTGTCTTCGGGGTCATCATACTGAAACTCTGTCAACCCACGCATCAAGTCCTGTAAGGAATAACCGTGGTCAATCATCCATTGAAGTTGGTACTTCTGGTAATCGGTCATATCGAAAATCTCACACTCCTCTTAGCGCGTCGAGAACTGCCTGCGGAACAACCCGCTTAATTTCCTCGTGAATTGCATTCATCACGACTGCGCCCTTTAAGTACTTCTCAACTTCGGTCTGGGCAAACTGCTTCGTTTTATCTTTACACTCAGCCACCGCCGCCTGTACGGTTCCCTGAATCAAATCCAGCATCTCCTTGTGCGACATCTGCTCTTTGATGTAAGACTGGACTTCTGCCTTCACCAGTTTGTCGGTCATCGGCTCAGTGTATCTGCTCTCGTAAAGACGCCTTGCCCACACTTTGGCGGTATCAGCAACGCATTCCTCGACTTCGTTCTGAAATGCTTCTCGTGCGATTGTCTTTGCGTAAGCACGCATAGCTTTGATAACCTCCTGTTCAAAGAGGTCTCCGTTTGTAAATTCCAAATCGATTGTTGCTCTGTGCTTCATGAAACCCGCTCCTTTCTTACATCAGCTTAATCCATCAACAAAATCCCATTCGGCATTGTATCGGAACTCAGTACTCAGAATTCCGTCCAACAGTTCGTCGATGTACTCCTCATCATCCCGGTCTGTCGGGATGGGAATAATCATCTCAAACTCCGGAGCAAAGCAGGATGGCTTTACCCGAATTGTTCTTTTCTCCATGTCAGGAACCTCCTTATCGCATATCGGGCAGTACCCGGCAATTCCATTGGAAGGGATGTTTATATGGTGCCCACATCTTGGGCAATGGACGATGCCGCTCATACACATCGACCTTTCATAAATCGTTTCCCGCACAGTGGGCAGTTGCGTATCTCAATGATATCTTGAGTCGTGAAACTGCCATCGTCGTCAAGCACTCTCACCCTCAACATTCCCTGCCTGTTTACAGCCATCTCAATGCCGCTGTATTCAACGGCTTGGTTCATTGGAACAAAATCATTTGTCCCAGACTCACAGTATGGACATCTCATAGAATTAACCTTTTATATCTTTCCAGTAGCAGTAGAGACACCCGTGGGGGCATCTCGTCTTATGTTTCAGCAGTTCAGTTTTCCCTGCATAACACATACAGCCCTTTCGTTGATAGCCAGCCCCGTTTGATTCTGCATCCTCAGAAAATCCGAGCAGATTGAGGTCGTAGTCTGAAATGCAGCCACAGGCAATCGGCTCCGTAAGACCGGGTTCTGCACAGGACTCAATTCGGAGAACTTTGCCGTTATCCAGCCCTTCCCAAAACTGCTTTGCTTGCCGCAGCATATCGTCCACTTTTGAAAGCTGTGCTTGGGACGGAGCGAAACCGTTATCGCCATAGGGAAGCGGCAATCCAGCCTCTTTGAACCGGCTTCTTGCGTGTGGATACATATCAATAACGCTCACTCTGTAGCGCTGAAACCCCATTTCCATAAAGGAAATCATTGTACGGTATGCAACTGAAAGTCCTTTCTCTGTGGGGATGATGGGGTCGATGCGAATGACGATTTTCTCCATCGGGAACCCAGCTTTAACCAACTCCATAATTGCAGCAAACTCCTCGTATGGAGTTGGTACATTAGGTTCCAAAGCAGAGTGCCCGTATCCAGTGATTGTTGCATGGACAATGAGTCTGTCTTTGTGTTCAAGAGCGGCATCGAAGAAATCCGGCGACACACACTTCGTAATTAGAACAGCAGCATCAACTCTGTCTAATTTCTCGACCCAAGACAAATCAACGCCTGCGTCTCCCGCTTCTGTAATTCCAATCTTGTATAACGCCATATTGAATCACCACCCCATAGGATTAAAGATGCAAACAAACATCAGTAGCGTTGCAATTACCATTGCGAACACTGGTATTAAATAACTGTTGTCTTGCTTCATAAAATCAGCCTTTCATCCAATAGTTAAGTTTCAGTTTCTTCATGTCAGCCGTTTACCTCGTTTACCAGCGATTCCAGCATATCTTTTAGCTCAGTGTCGTCTGGCATAATGACATCGTAGTTGAACGGGAAAAGGCGCTTAACGCCAAGAACCTGTTCCTTATTGGAATAGACAACCTCGGTCACCGAAACCATACACATTTCCATGTACTTCTTTGTAAGCTCGTCTTTTGTATCGCCAACTACTTTGAACCAATAGTCTTCATACTCATCATCCATATGGTCAAAGACGAAATCTTCTCTTTTCATAAAATTTTCCCTCCATACTGTTACCCGATTCCTACCGCACTAAGCTCCATTGAAACAACATTATCATCGTTCCCAAATTCGACATTTTCACTTGTCCCGCCAAATAACAATAGTCCGTCCACCTCTATAAAGCCATGCGGATTCCATTTAATTGATTGTGCAACACCCACGACTTTTTCTGTCCCTTGTTCATCATACTGAATAATTGGTAAGTTTGAAGCAGTTTCACAGGCTTCACGAATGGCAGGGATTGAATAGGAAACATGGTTATCATCGCAAAAACAGTTGTTTTTGTCCGCATATACAGGGATTTCAACATGAATCCGAATATTTCCACACCTCATATAATCACCACCCTTACCACCGTTTTTTGTCTTGATATCGGTTTGGCGGAGGCAAAGAAAGCTGTTCCTCGTCGTCACGAAGTTCAACCGAGAATATGTTTGTATAATCCACATCATCCTTGTTTGCATAGACGAGAACTTCAAATTTACCAGGGTTCCAATTAACAATGAGATTATCGTCAATGGAGTATGCGTTCCTAATAACAACTAAGTCCTGGTGCCAAATTCCGTCCGGAGTCTCGATGCCAACATAGATTTCATTCTGATATTCCGGGTCAATATTCCGCTCTGCAACCAACTTCAATCCTTTAGGCAACTCAATGGTAATACGATTATCGCCACTCTTCATCAGAATCCCTCCGTAATCATCTCCAACATTTTGTCAGGGGAGATATCAAGAAGCTCGGCACCGACAGTCAAGAGCAAGTCGGTGGTTGCCTCATCGCCCTTGTTGCAGAGATAAAAAGATTGAATTACATTGGCGACATCCTCTGGGAAAAGCATTGTGTTCATAGCGACCTACACTTTCTTACAGCAACTTTCGCATAACTCCAGCGTCTGTCTGCCAATCGTTGCTTCGTAGCGAACGCTATCTGCATACAATGGGGCGCCGCAATTATCACACCTACCAACAAAAGTAGGACGGAAAAAGAGATAATCACGGACACGACACTCTCTTCTTCTTTGCTCAGAGCAGGAGTCATGGTTTTGACACATAGTACATTTTCGCATTTGGGAGCACCTCAAAACAAAGCGTGAATAATTGCACGCAGCGTTCGCTTCCAGCGGCCATTACGGTATTCATACCCGTTGACATACAGTCTATTGCCTACCTGCGACAGGCTCACGCTTGATTTCGCACCTGGAATCGGAGGCAGGGGAGACCCGTTTACAAAAACCTTGTTCCCGATGATGTTTACATTCATAAAGGCACCCTCCTGATTAACCGCAACCGTAGTCATAGATGTCATCATCAATCAGTGTCTCTACCTGCTCCCTTGTCATGTCGCAGAGACGGAGGACGGCTTTGATAACGCGCTCATGGACTTCCGCAATGCTTGATGGCTCATTTTCTGTCCGCTCCCACGGGTAAGAAGGCGGATAATAGAAGTAAGATTCCCCGTTGCCGTTGTCACCGTATGTCAGGGAATCCGTATCGTCACAAAAAGTAAAGACATCCGCAAGATTCTCAAAAGGTTCGCCATAAAGGTAGTCATCAATGTCAAACCCATCCTCCGAGATTTCTTCACTGGGCAGTTGCTCCTTCAAAAGCTGGATACACTTCTGCGGATTCAGAAAAGGGCGCAGCTGATTGGCACGAATCCCGACGCCCTCACAAATCCAGTAGCTCATACTCATTTTGGATACCTCCACTTCAATTATCTTCATTGTTGCAAAAGTGACTCCGCTCCCGGCCTCACCACACGCCTTTACGCTGTGCCATATTCCCACCACAGCATGACCTCTTGTGCCACGCGGTAGTCCTTTCAGCCTTTCTATCGGGAAGCAGGGGGATTAGTGTTTCCCGTCTCAGTTTACCAAAGTATTATGTGCGGCTATGGCTTGTGCGCAGCTTCCGCAACGCCTTCGGTGGTGCAACGCCACCTAACCGCTATTTCTTTTACGCCCGGTCACAATATGTGTACCACTTTGGATTCCGACCGCCACTTACAGCCGTGATATGTTATCTCAATCGGGCAAGGTGGTTAATACCAGAGATGGAAACACCACTTGGAAAACAGGCGCAGTGCCTCGGTTCGGCACCGCTTCAGCTCTACACGAACCGACTCCCATTTTTCCGGGTCGTACTCACCATCTTCATAGTAGCGTTTCTGATGCAGCCGTTGATACACATGGTCTTCATCACAGTTCTCAAAGTAGAAAATCATTTCCTTGATGACTGCATTTGTTTCTTCCTCGTCGAGCTGCTTATCTGCTTCGGCATCATAGAACAGACCAACATTGTTCTTCAGAAACTCTGCAAGAAGAACAGGCATCTTAGCGGTGAAGTTGTACCCAAGCTCAAAGACATCGGTGAAATCATAGCCACGCCATGCACGCTGCCATGCATACCGCAGCTGCCACCAAAACTCTCTTAGCTTGTAGCGCAGAGAAGCGCCCTTTGTCCGCTCAAGGAAACCATTCAAACCGAATTTTGTCACGACCGCACCTCTTCCATAATTTGCTGGACTACTTCTGCCCATTCAGGGCTTCCGTTATACCGGACACAAACACCCTCAACGGTTTCGCCGTTATAATATTTGCCGTCCGGACTGAGATAATGCTTGGCGAGATATGCTGCGACTGTGTCGATGCACTCTTCCGTACTTGAGAATTCCATCTGACCGAAACCCATGATGTTATTGCGTCGGAACTGATAGCGCCCCCATCCACTTTCCAGCGCCGCAACAGCAGCAAGGAAATCTGCACGAATCCCATGCTTAACCTCAGCATCAATGAATACTTGCTCCAATCCAATCAGGTTATGGCGAAGGTGTAAGTCTTCTGCCGCTAATCCTGACGGAGAGGTCAGCAAACCGTCATCAACCTCGACGGTCTCCGGCTCGGCCTCAAGGCTCATCTCTGGAAGACTCTCCGTGGACAGCACGGTTGTTGTAGTCATCGGTTCAACCGGCTGCCGTTCATCTACTTTTACTTGTGCATCAATCGGTGTAGCAAGTGTAATTACTACAACCAAGAGCAACATAAAAATCGGCGGAATCATCCGCTTCATTCAATCCCTCCTGTCAGTGCTCGTTAAATACCACCTGTTCTCCTGTGTGCAAAGACCAGCAGCCACCAGATGTGCAGGCACATTCCGTGCAGTTGCCGCCACATTCTTTTGCGTCTGACCTTGCCGTGGTCGTTCCGTCCTTATATCGAACATGAGCCTCCGGCAGTTGGAAGGGGTTGTCCATTCGGAGTCCTCTCCATGCGCTGAAAATCATATGTAGGTTTGCCGGTAACGGGATACCGGAAGCCAGAACTCCGTTGACGATTTCATACTTCTTTGTGAAGCATAGAATCTCACAATGAGAATTGCGCTTAGCAATCTCCATCATGATGTGGAAGTAGGTGGTATTTGGAATATCGCCAGAAACATGAAAGCGGAAGAATCGAGACAACATGATTGTCGCCTCGACCTCCCGCCAATACACTTCTGGTTCTGTTTCTAAGATTTGCAGATTGTTCCGATAAGCTGCCGCCACACTGGGGCGACGACGCTCTATGCGTCTTGCGTAACACTTCCTGCTGCAATCACACTCCCGGCAGGTCAAACCGGACGGAAGTGACACGCTCTGGATACTGCCGAGCTTTTCGTTTCCTCGGCTGATACTAACTTTCAAAAGTGAACCGCCCCCTTATGTCATCGAATCTTTTCTTTGGGCAGAATCCTCAAATTATGCCAAAGAAAAAGAGCCGAACAAGTCGGCTCTTGGGAATTAGATATAAGCTACGCTCAAAGTTCCACGATGCTCACGGCGCAAAAGTGTCAGCAGTCTATCTGGGTCTGTATTCGTCAAGAGTTTATACCACGCTGAATGAAAAAACTTTTCCAACTCTTTCTGCAGCGATTCGTTATTATCCTTTAGCGCGGTACGATAATCATCCGCAGCAACACAAACAATGGCGTTTGCCAAGCTCTGATATGGGTCTGCTCCATCGTGCTGCAAGCGCATCCTGCTTTCGGAAGAGTCCCATTCCTCACGGCTTGTCATGGCTGTTGCGCTCTTTGCGCCACGAGGGATACAACCACAGGATTTTGTCTTACCAGACTTGAGGTAGCGCCCCTCGGCGATATATGTATTGCTGCACTTACATTCACAAAGCCACCGTGGCTGACGATTGTGATTGTTTTTGACACGGCGAATGACCTTCAGATTTCCAAAAGTCTCGCCTGTCAAGTCGATAGATACTCCGCTCATGGTTCACATCTCCTTTCGCAGATGTACGGGTCAATCCTTTTCTGCCAACAGGAAGTCAGGATTGATGACCTTGAAGCTGATGTTGCTTTTAACATTTCTCATGACAACGCCCTCGCGCTTCTGACCGTTACGAACCACAGAGTATCCTTTGGAATACTCCACCAGCTCTGCGATGGTATCCGGCAGCGTTTTGCCCTCTTCAACAATGGGAACGGAGCAAATGCCGTAAGGCGCCAGCAGCTCCTTGATTTCCGCAGTCGTGCATTTGCGGTCAGGGAAAATCAGGTTGAACGCAAACAATTCATAGCCGCTGATGTGGTACTTGTTGCCCTGAATCTGGTTGCCGCAAATCTCACCCTGTAAAACGATGGTTTCATAATCACCGATGAGCTGCCGCAGCACATTTTCGATGTTGTACTTCTTGGCAACTGTCCAGTAGGAACTGTTGTCCGGTGTACCGAGATAGATATTGCGGCTGCACACGCCGAACTCATACTTGCGTCTGGAAACCTTACGCAAATAGTAGGTCGCTGACTGACCGTCCATCTTCTCCGTAACAGAAAACTCTGTTCCCTTGTTACGCTCTGCCTCAAAGAGCGCAGTAAGATTCTGGATGCGAGTCTCATCGGTCTTAACAATCCAATCAGGGAAACCACCCTTGCGCTTGGACTTCATGAACAGCTTACGATACCACTTGAAGCGCATAAGGAATCGAACCAGTGCGCTCTTAGGTTTGGCGGGTTGCTTGGTCAGCAGCTGCGCCTCCTGCTGTGCTTCAGGGTCATATTTCTTGATGCCCAAAACATCGGTCACATCGGCACCCAAATCGGCGGGAGCGCCATTCGGCAGAATGGACAGCGGGAGAACCAAGCCCTGACTGACCTGACCACGAAGCTTAATGGTGCGAACACGGAACTTACGGTCACGCAAAAACTCAAACTCCGGTCTCTCTGGAACAATGGAATCAACTTCGATATAGACGATGTGTTCCCCAGTGTGGAACTCGCCCTTCTGGACAACGCACTCCCATCCGTCAACCTGAGCAACCTCGATGCGGTCTGCTCCTGCAATCGGACGGAGGGTTGTAATCTCACGAATAGTAGCTAAATGTCGCATGAAACTTTCCTCCTAATTAAAACAGGATGCAGTCTCGGACAATTCTCTTTTTTAAGAGTTCATCATCCAACGCATCCCACGGTTTTACTTGGTACTTTTCAGTCACATCACCAGTGATGTCATAAAGCCGACCTTGTATCTGGGTAACAAAATGATTTTCCACCTGGTCATACATCAGTGTGCTGTCAGGGAAGCGGCAGTGCAGAATAACTGCAAACCAGTAGCAACAGCCGTTGGTAAATACCGTATCGACATCATCGGCCAGATGAAAACGGGCAAGGAAATGCTCAATGGTTGAAACCATCGTTCTCAATTCTTTCGGATGACTCTCTTGCATTTCAATAAACTCCGTTCGATGTACTCGTCTATCAGACGGCTCTGTACTTTTGTTTGAGCATAAGCGGTGATGGAAATGGATTTCCGGCTCCAGTCCAATGTGTAGCTATCGGTAGCGACATTGGTGATATGATTTTCCGCCAGGAAATCACGGAACTCTTTCATCGCTTCCTTGTCATCCGACAAGATGACATTCACATAGGTTCTGTCTTTTGAGAATCGATTACTGAGGGTAACGGCAAGACAGCACCCAACGCCGCTTGCTATGGAAACTATCACAAGGGCGAGTGTGCTGTCGCTGGTAACGATGTCTTTTGTGATACTCAGGTAAATGAAGTTTGACAGGCCGAGAGCGACACCGGCAAGCAGGCAACGGTTGCGCTGAACAAGAATTGTCTTTGCCGTATTGAGCGTATTGTCCAGAACCTTTGCCAGAAACAAAATGAACATATAAAAAGCGGTCGTCAAACTCATTCCTCCTTAGTGCTTATTAGGGTTCGATGCTGATAATGGAACTGGAACCGGTCACAGTAGGCAGTTCGCCATTCCACTGCTCATACTTGATTTTTTCAATCAACTCACCGGTCAAAGAACCGGCAATCATACGGTTTGCCTCAGCCTCAGCCTCGGCTGCAATACGCAGAGCTTCTGCCTTTGCCTCCGCTTCGATAACCGCTTTTTCTGCGTTAATCTGGGCAACCTCTCTGTCCTTTTCTGCCTGAATCTTTGCGGTCTGCTTCTCAATATTCGCCAGCTCCAGCTCCTGCTGGGCGGTAACCTTTTTCTGGATAGCGGCAGCAGTCTCCTCATCGACGGAAATATCGGTGAAGTTCACCGTGTCGATGATAATGCCATACTGGTCGAACTTCTCACGCAGATAGGTGTCCAACTCGGCATTGATTTCGGTACGCTTGTCGCCGAAGATGTCAGTGACGGGATAGTTGGCAGACACCTCCTGTGTCCACGCAATGACCTTGGGTTTGATGAACGAATCCTTGATTGCCTCGCCTGACTTTCCTTTGAACATAGCAAAGGTTTCGGAGACACGCGCCTCATCAAAACGATATGAGAACTCGATATTCACACGGACTGTCTTGCCATCTGAGGTGGGAATGTTAAAACTCTCATCCTTGGGTGAATCGCCCTTATCCTCAGCGGTCAAATAAGATTGCTCAATACCGATAGAATACTGGGTCACCTTCTTGGTCGGGGCAACCAGATGCCAGCCCTGTGTCAGAACCTCGCCATCAACGCCGCCGTTCATGTTGTACACGACGCCGACATAACCGGCGGGGATTTTCTCAAGACACACAATGCAGGCAATCAGGCAGAAGACCATCACGATACCCAAAATAATTGCGCCGATTTTACCCTTCATCCTTTAACTCCTCTGTTGTTTTTTCATATTTCTCTTCCGATTCCTCGGAGATTTCCTTTTTCGCATCGTTGTAAATTCGCAGGCTGAATGCACCAATGCCCTTAAAGGCAAAGCTCAGACAGAACCATAACAGCACAAGCGCAACGATGACGATGAGCCAGAACACGATGTTCACTTGCTTACCTCCTGTTCTAAAACTCGTGGTATGTATGTGCGGGTTTCCATGCACTTCTCGACCTTTCTGGTCTTTCCCAGTGCCTCGCGCATCAAGTTCAAAAGGTTTTTGCCTTTGTCGCTTTCCAAAAACTGAACGAGCGGTTCGAGGATTTCTACCGTGTCTTTGTATTCACGGCGTGCCTGTCTGCATTTGGCAAGACCTGTGGCAACCTTTGCCCGTTCCTTATAGTCGAGGCCATCAAGTTCCAGTTTGTGGAGGTAGTCCTGCGTAAGCCTGTCCATGCGGTTGACCTCGCTATAATTCCACGCATAATCTTTCTGCGCATCCTCCATCATTCGGCAGAACGCCCCGATGGATTCGGAGAACTGCGGTGGCTTTGATTGTTTTTTCATGCAAGACCTCCTCTCTGATTTATCCGAAGCTGACTTCGGTTTTATCGGTTCGGATAGAAATAAACACCGGGAACTGAAGACTCTCAGCACCGGTGTTTTTATCACTGGATATTTCCTTGTACTTTACTTCGCAGAGCAAACCCGGCAGGCCATCTTTTCCTTGCCAGAATGTTGCTCGCTGCTCGTCGGTGAACCCGGAGCCGACCTTGACTTCATTCCCCTTATAGTCGAGTACAAGCGCACCTAAAGTCCCTGCCAATCTTCCGCTGCCTTCTTCGCAGCGGAGGATACGCAAGTCCATCGTGTAAAAGCGTTTGACCTTCAGGATTCCATTGTGTCGTCTGCACTGGTAGGGAACATTGAGGTTTACCATCAGCCCCTCTTTATCCTCACGAACCATCTGCTCCAGTAGTTCACTGATTTTGTTCTGGTCTTTTCCATGATACAGAACCGGCAGAATACTGACCCGGCCATCCTGCGGAATGAAGCGGTGAAGTTGGTCTAAGAATGCACGGCGGTAGCCGTAACTGCCGTCGCTCTGCCCACGGTGGAACTCTTCGACCGTCAGAACATCAAAAATCGTGTAGCAAATCACCGTTTTATCACCATCGTCTGAGTTGATAATACCGGTAGCTTTGCGGAACGCCTCGTTATCTGAGAGACTGCCCTTCTCACGAAGAGTCAGCTCGCCGTCAAATACATAGCTATCTTCTTCATCAAAACAGAGAGCATCCAGAATATGGTCAAGTCCTTCATAGGGGACTCCACTTCTTGCGTACAGCCTGCCTTTGTAATAGGTCGCCCGGACACCGTTCAGCTTTTGTGTTAGCCAGAACTCCGTGCCCTCCTTCAAAGGATACTTATCAATGGGGTACGCCTGCTGAACTTCCCATTCTGGAATCAGATTGGGGATAACCTTGTTCACGGTCTTTGCCGTGACGCCCAGCCTGAGTGTCTTGGAAAGAAGCTTGATATAAACATCAGCTTCATCCGGCGGGCTGCTCTGAACGAATGCACAAACCTGATACACCGTACCGGCGTCCAATGCTTTTCTTTTAGACAACAGTTCGCAGACAGAAAAGATGTCTGTCATTGTCAGTGTGATGGCTGAGTCATACCGGGTAGGAGAGCGAAGCGTTTGCTCCGAAATCTTATAGGTGAGCATCGGGTTGAGCGCGTAATATAAAAAATTACGGAAGTTCGCATCGTCTTGGAACTCCCGTAATAGCTGGGTCTTTCTTATTGAGCCGACCGCTTCCTGCAAACGGCGTAATTTTACGATAGAATCTGACAGCGGCGTTGCAGCAATCAATCTTCATCACCCGCCTTGAAATTATAAATGGGCTTGATAATGGCATCGATGGTTACAGCTGGCTCGATATTACCGACAATATCATCCATACCCTTATAGGCCATCGGGCATTCATCCAGCGTGCTGCGCCCAACGGAGGTCGTGTAGATACCCGCCATCTGCTTTTTGAATTCGGATACAGTGAAAGCTTCTTTTGCGGCGCTGCGGCTCATCAGCCGACCGGCACCATGAGGGGCGGAAAAGTTCCAGTCCGGATTGCCCTTGCCGGTGCAAAGCAGGCTGCCGTCACGCATATTGATGGGAATCAACAGACGCTCACCGGCCTGTGCAGACACAGAACCCTTACGCAAAATCATGTTCTCCACATCAATATAGTTGTGAATCGTTGTAAACTGTTCAGTCACATGGAATCCCATCCCTTTGACAATGGTATCCATCATCGCCTGCCGGTTCAGCTCGGCAAAATGCTGTGCAATTTTCATGTCATGAAGATACTGCTCAAAGAGCTCGCCCTCCACATAAGCAAGCGGTTTGGGAACGGAGGAATGCTTTGACTTCATGGACTTCAACACTGCTTGAATCTCTTTCTGGCGGCCATCCGCTTTCAGCTGTTCAATAGCCGCCTCAACCTCTTCATGGCTATAAGAGGTCAGTGCCTTGAAAGCAGCCTCCTGATAGAAGTTGGCGATTTCTAAACCCAGATGACGGCTGCCGGAGTGGACAACGATATAGATATTCCCATCATCGTCCTTGTTCGCCTCAATAAAATGATTGCCGCCACCCAATGTACCGATACTGTGATAGGCACGGTCAGTGTTGACCTTTTTTGTGCAGCACAACTGTGACAAATCGATTTCTTTTGCGTAACGATGCGGTGCGGAACGGATTGCAAAGCCAGACGGAATGCCTTCACGGATAACCTTGTCCAACTTCTGCGGTTCGATGTGGGTCTCTTTCAGGCGGATGGTTTCCATACCGCATCCAATATCAACGCCAACAAGGTTGGGGCAAATCTTATCCTTGATAGTCATGGTGGTTCCGATGGTGCAGCCAGCACCGGCATGAATATCCGGCATCATACGAACCTTGCTTCCCTCGACATAGGGTTGGTTCAAGAGATTGATGACCTGAGAAATGGATTCGCTATCGACCACATCGGTAAATACTTTTGCCGAAGCGTATTTCCCCTGAAGCTCAAGCATTTTATCGCCCTCCTTTGGCTTGGTATATAGTCCTGTTATAGCACAGGTAAAAGGGGCTTGCGCCCCTTTATCTGTACCCGACCGCTTTCCGCAGGGGAGCGCGTTTGTACTGTGGCGCGACCCTGTGCATCAAGTGACATTTTTAACGAGAGATTTTGGCTGTATTAAAATGATTATCCGCTGGATAATCTTTTTAATACTGGCTAAATCCGAAGTTAAAAATGAAGAACGCAAAGTGTTTCTTCTGCTTTGAGCGAGAAGATACCGCACGGAGAAGGGGGTATGTATGTGCGGAAAATCTACAAAGCGGTCATATCAAAAGCGAAAGATTTTTTCGCTTAAGAACAAAGTTAGTGAAGAATCATCGGTCGATTGGTGTTAATGAGTTGATTCAATGCCTCGTCTTCTCTTGCTCGTTCAGCGGCTTCCTCTCGGCGGATATCCAGAAGAACAACGCCGCAGAACCCCATCAGCTCACCGATGGAAAAATCCTCTTCCTCCACAGGAGGCTCATCCGGCTCGGAATCTTCTTCATTAAACATGGTGTCGGTATCGAAATCGTCCTCGTCATCAGGCTCATCTTCCCAAACACCGTTGTTGTCGCCCCACTCCAGGACATCCTCCTTATAACTGTCAAAGTCATTTTCGTCCATACCGTCATAGTCGAAGCTGCCGTTCATACGGTAGTAACCATATCCGGTTGGGATTTCGGAAAGCGAGTCTCGAATGTCTCTCCATGAGTAATTGGTGTCGCGGATATCTTCCTCGACATACTCGTCAAGCTGGTCAGGGTCGATAATGTCTTCGCAGATATTGCAGCCCTCGTCGGAGCAGAAATCAAGCAACTCCCACCATTCGGTTACATCGTTAAGGAAATCATTTCTTGTCATACTGCATCCTCTCTTTCTACCATTTCGGTATCAATCAATGTTAATTTGGATAGCGCCTTTTCTGTCAAAAACGCATACTGCAATCCAAGATTAGTGCTGGTGAGGTCGTGCTTCATTATTGACATGACCTCTGCTATGGACATACTTGCCCGTCTAAATTTAGAGAACTTACTTTTGAGGTTTGCTCCGCCGCCAGCCATATTACCAATAACCAAATCATACTCAGTGGAAGTATAGCCCAGCCGAGATGCTACAGCAAACCGCAGCCATGCTTCGGAGTAGCCCGCAAACTCTAACACCGATAGACCGCCCAAATCCTTTACGGTATATGTCTGGATGAAACCTGCGGTTGAGTGCTTGATTGCCATCGGTAATGCGTCAAAATAGTTTGGGGTAAGATAAAAGCCGCACCCGAAATCGCGGTACGGCTTGCAAAAAGATAAGGACGGTACAGTAAATGAAACTGGCGTGCCATGATACAGATACATTACCAACCCTCCCATATGTTTTGTGGAGCTGGTGACAGGGCTCGAACCCGCGACCCTCGGAGTACAAAACCGATGCTCTACCAACTGAGCTACACCAGCAAATGGAGCTGGAACTCGGAATCGAACCGAGAACCTACGCTGTACGAGAGCGTTGCTCTACCAGTTGAGCTATTCCAGCATTGGTCGGCTTCCCGCTTAGATTGTCACACGCTCATGTGCGGCTGGCGCCCCGCAAGCATACCAACCGGCCACTCTTGGGCTAAATCACAAGGGAGACGCATCTCCTCGCGCAGTTTTCAGCGGGCATTGTTATTCTCTGTGAGGTAAGCCGATAATCTTTCACATCATCTGGGCGCTACCCAGCCTCTGGCACGGACGGTTGGGAATCGAACCCACCACAAGCGATTTTGGAGACCGCCTCGCCAGCCTTGGAACATTCGCCCGTATAAGTGGCAGACTATTGCGAACTTGCGGTCTGCCAGCGCGACTCTTTGGTAACGCAGGTCTGTATCTGCGTTGCAGATTCCGTCTCTACAGGCTCTGCACATCCCAGCCACTTTCTATGTGTCGGCACACCGGCATAATTCTGGAGAAACATTAGTCCTTTCCACGGCAATGCCATGCCGATGGCGCAGATGGCGGGGATTTGCACCCCGCATGACCTTACAGCGCATCGGTCTCCGCCATTTGAGAGGTCGGCATCCTGTCTGTAATTTGTAGCGTCTACCTATTCCGCCACATCTGCATATCTGAAATCGGAATTACCCGATTGTACAGGGCGACAAACTGGTCGTTAAGCTGTTTGTCCACATGGTAGTGACCGAAGTACCACCGCTTAAAATGAAGGTCTTGACGAATGCGTTCCAAAAAACTGACCATCGGGTCGTTTTCATACCAACTTGCCAGCATTGTCTGGATGCTGCGGGGAGCGCAGTGCGTTACAACATAATCAACTGTCCAGTTGTTCTGCCCCAGAGCACAAACTGCACGCTCCATCTCCTCGTTTGACGGCATCTCCTGCTGCCACCATGAAATATGCTCCGTGCGATACGCCTTGTCCACTGAGCGAGCACCGCCCATACAGAAGATTTTTCTACCGTCAATGGTAAGAACCTGACCTCTGTCCAAATGATAAATGTCCGGTGCAATTTGCCTGACTTTACCGCCGAACCTATCCTCTAACGGGAACTGGTATAGCATATCAAAGTTTTCGTGGTTTCCGTCAATCCAGAGAGTGGTGAAATTTTTGGCTGTGAGCCAGTCTTGCCACCACATCTCCCTGCGTGAGCCATCCCAGCATAATCCAAAGTCGCCACATATTATCAAGTAATCATCTTTTGTCAGATTTTTCTGCTGCGGGAATTTTGTTGTGTTAAGTTTTTCAATATCGATATTGGCGTGAGTATCACCTGTTACATATATCATGGAATCCGATTCCTTTCTTCATTTGCAATCTACACGGAGCGTGTACCTGGAGGCCGGTACCGGACGACGGCCTGGCTACTTGAGTTGGTGATTTCAAAGGGAATTTGTTGGTATGGGGAAGCGCTTGTGGCTCAGTGGTTTATTGACCTTGCTATATCTCGTGCTCATTGCTGCTCGGCTTCTATCGAGGTGTATCACTCCGGCGATGAGTCCTGAACCTTCGTTCCGCCTTCGTGGCGGGCGGCCTTTGCTTTCCCAACAAATTGTTACTTTGGCCTTTGGCGCAAAGCACATTCCTTTCGGGATGTTATTCATTGCAAATGATTTTGGTGTTCCTGTAATCTACATAGGATAAGCGTGCCGGATGCGAGGCGCCTGGAGCGCATTGCAGGTGCGGTTAGTTCCTATTTTAATTCTCTACTGGTGTGGAATCCATTGTGCCGCAATGGCCGCTGACTCTATTTTTCATGCCTTATGACGAGCCCGACTGGGTCGGGGCCGCGTCGGCAGCCGGTCTTCAGGAAGAGGCGGGGTATTCCTTCCCAGCAAGTTGTTACTTATGCCTTTGGCGATAAGCATTGCTTTCGCAATTATCCATTACAGGAGATGGCGGTTTAACCTCAAGCCACCAAAGGGATTATCTCAAATCGTCTTTGATAAGCCGCAGGACATCTGTCTCCATTTTTTCGTTGGTGTGCTTCACGATGGCATCGATAGTCTCCGACTCTACCATGCGATAGTAGCTATGTAAGCCCTGCATAGTTTGCACATCTTCTCTCGGCCACGAGATGCCCTTGCGTTTATCGGTAATGTAGTTGTAAAGCATGGATTGGAACTGGCGCTTCTTCTTATGGCCGACAGTAATTTCATTGTCCTTGTTGAGCATAACACCAAGATTCCAGTTACGACCTGCGGAAGAGCCGTATCTCGTTTTGCTTTCGTTGATGGTGAACGGCGCTCCAAATTCATGCAGCGTATCCACCACGAGTTTTTCTACACGATGCACATCGAAATCAACCTTAGACGAAATGATGAAGTCATCGGCATATCTGGTGTAAATGAACCGCTGCTTGTCAAAATCACGGAATGCATTGGCAAGCTTATAGTCAACAGGAATCATCATCACATTGGTAATCAGCGGAGAAAGTGGAGTTCCCTGCGGCAGACCTCCATTGAGAAAAGCCAAATCCAAGGCCTTCCGCAACTCTGCCTCGCCGTTGGGAAACTTTACGATTTCGCTGAATGGGAACACCATAGAAAACATTTTGATAACATAATCCAGCGTGGTGCTACCAAAGAAATCGTGCAAATCCAGCTTGCCGAACCATTTGCTGTTGTTTTTCTGATGGCGCTTGACCGCATCAACCGTACATCTGTTTTTTACATAGGCGAATGCAGAAGTGTGATACAACGCATGGAAATCTTCCTCAAAAATAGTCTTGAGATTCCGCAATGCGTTCATCAGCTCCGGTTTAGGGGCATCAATACGACGCAAACCACCAGACTTTTTGGGGATGTGGAATGTTTCATACAAAGTACTGCGTTCCTGTGCGCGAAGCGCCTCCGTTTGCTCATTAAAGCGCACCAGTTTGCAGATAAGAGCGTCCGTATCAATGCGGCTTGTGAAATGCTCACTTACCGTTTCATATGCATATGTTCGTGTATTAGAAACATTTGTGTTTAATATGGTTGGCGCTTGGAAGTTTTGAAAGAGGAACTCTTCCAGTGTCATTTGGTGATAAATCGGGGATTGCATGACCGTGATATATACCATCGCCCTATGCCTCCTTTTCATAGTCGTAACTGTAACCTACATGAGTGTTGCTGCGTTTGAATCAAAAGATGCTCATCTGCAGGGAGCTGAGCGAGCTGCATTTGCCTGTATCTTTTTAGTTAAGTTGAGGATAATTGTCGTGATTTGGATGGGTTTTGTGTAGGATAATACTTGACAAGTCAGGTTTGCTGTGCTATTCCGGCTGTTGGTTCCCTGGTGGATGTCCAAGGTGCCTTCGGTGACTCCGGAGGAGTCGATGGTCATCCTTCTGGGCAGGCGGTGTTTTCCTCCCCGACAATTTGTTACTTCAGCCTTTGGCGTGAAGCCCCCGAAAAGGGTAATTCGTTACAGTTCAATGGCGCATTTTAAGGCTGCGCCACACCTAATAGCTCGAACAGTTCTGCATCTGTGCAGGTTTCGCTTTTCAATGCGTATGGTTTGATGTGGGCTACGCCGTTTTCATCAACCTCTACCACTGTTTCCGGTTTCAGCCGACACATCGGCCTAAGCCCCGCGCAGTCACGGGGATATTTCCTCTCACAATACCCAGACCTACTAAGAGCCAAAGCATAGTCTCTGAATCCATCCTGCTTGCCTGCCAACCAGAAATTCATGTAAGACTCCCAACTGAAATTACCAAACCGGCCTTTTTTATTAGCACAGTCTTCTGTTGCTTTGGGACGAATGCCTTTCTTGGAAAACAGCTTCAACTTCAATTGGTCATCAAGGATATCGGTGATGGTAGGAAGTCGAATGAGGGAACTGAGCGTCTCACCGTCAACCACATACTGCTGCATCTGCAAGCTATCGAGTTCATAATCTTCAAAGAAGTATAGAAACCCATAATGGTTGCGATAGCTTTGTGCTCGGTTGCTGAAAACATTATTCGGAGGGGCATCTGCTTCATGAGTTTTGCGAAACCAATCGTCTCTGTCGCTGTTTAGGTATGTATGAATATTGGACAGACGATAGTCGGGATTGCCAAGATTGCGCCTGCCGTCTCCAGTTCTTTCCGGTGCATCAAAGCAAAGATAATCCACGGCACACTCGGTGATAAAATCGCAGTTTGGACTACCTTTCAGCCAAACAACGGGGTGCGGTTCATCATTGTTGACTCCGTAAGAACCAATGATGACCTGTGTGCCGACCTTAAGGCGTTCGACGGTAGTATCCATAATGCACCGCCCTCCTTTCGTTTCTCATTGCTGATTAAAAAGCGTCCAACATAAAGTTGAACGCATCCAAGATAATCAGTTTTTTCAGTCCCTTGCCACGAATGAAGTTGACAAAGTTGGCGACGCCGAGTGCGCAGATAGCCCTGACGGTTGGCGCAACGCCCAGTGTAACACCGCAAGCGGAGACAGGTGTTTCCTCAGACGCCTCTTCATGACTGAAGTTCATGGAGCTCAGCAAGTCTTTCTTCATCTTGTAGTCAGACCAGTCGGCAGCATAATGCTGTGCAGATTCCAATAGAGTGCGGAAGTCCAGCATCGCTTTGACATAGGGATTGTCGAAGTGCTTTTCAACAATCTGGCGACGAAGTTCGATATTGTCTACGCAAAGGAATACATACCCGGAAAGCTGCTGCCCACTCCACCCCTTGCCATAAAGCTTGAGGTCGTCCTTAATTTCGGGGTTGATTTCAAACAGGATATCTGCCAGAGCCTCCACTTTGGGGCGTCCAATATCCTGCTGGCGGAAAATCTGGTTTGCCAGATTATGCGGATTCACAACATCCATATCCCACAGAGCGAGATTGGTGATGCCAAGACGGACGAGGTTCTCTGCCAGCGTTGCACCAACAGAACCACATCCAACAATGTTAATGCGAGCATCAACCTTTTCAGGCTGGAAATACTCGTAGCTTTTGGACAAATCCATTGCCATTGTTACTCACCTCCAAGATACTGGTCGCTGTAGCCGCCATAGGGATATACGGAACTATCATCGTCTTCATCCCACATGGACTGCTGACAGCTATTCTTCCCCTGCCAACCTGCACCGATTCTTGTGCGCGGCTTCTCGGTCTTTTCGGATTTTTGCTCTGATTTCTTATCAGACTTCTTGCCGCCTTTGTCATCCTGCTCATCTTTTTTGCTGCCCGGAAGAGGATTATAAGGGGCGCCGGAATAAGGCGGACGATTGCCGCTATATCCGCTATATCCACCATAGTTTCCGTAGGTATAGCTTTTCTGCTTGACCATATCCTTGGCGGTCTTGAGGAACTCAGCCAACCCCTCATGTTCACCCTCAAGTTTGACGGTGATGTCCTTATCTTCAAACAGGACATTCTTCTTGAGGTCATAGATTTTATTTGTACTGACAAACGACTTGTTCCAAATCATAAAGATGTAGAAATCGTCGTCCCCCAGCATATTGAGGATTTCCTCCTGATGATTGAGGTCTACAGAGGAAGGACTGGTCGGCATATTGACATGGGAGTGTCCCTGCATATGAATGTTGTTGAAACGCTCGTCATCTGCATTCTGCATCAGCCACTCAGCGTACTTCTCAGTATCCATCTCAACCGTGGTTCCGGAGACCTCCTGCGGATAAACCACAATGTCTTCGATGATGTACTCATCTACGGCTTCGTCGGCTGCACGATGTGCAACGCCATGCCAAGCGACCTCCTTATCAAACTCTTTGACGAGGAGTGCCATCTTCGCCCATGCTCCGGCAGTAAAGACAACAGTTGCTTTTCTGTCGCCACAAGTGAACACCTTTGTGAAAGACAGTTTCCCATCTGCAAGCTTTGTAAGCTGCAAAGCCTTTTCAAAATCTGCACGGCACTCAGCCATGTACTGTTCGGTCATCTTAATGGGTTTACTCATTTTGCGCCTCCTCCGCTTACTCATTTGCCTGCGTTTCCTGCTGCTCCAACCAGCTGATGGCTTCGTTGGGTTTTACGATACGGCCATCGGGCAGTTCAATGCAGCGATTGTTGCTGCCGTTGCCCCACATAGACCGCATAAACGAAGTCATGACAGCAGAGTCTCCCCAGTTAAGGCTCTTGCAGGAAGCAACGCACTGCTCCAAAGCACCAATATAGTCGTGGTTCCTAAGCAGCCGATTGATAGTGGTGGTATAATTACCCATGCAGTTGTAATCATTGATATGGGGATTGGGGAGGTAGTCACCATACTCCGCGCCAAAATCCCGATGCCCATTGGGAGCAACGCTACCATTAAGGTCAAAACGGTAGGAAGCACAGACACGAATTCTCAGGCGCGGCTCTTCACTGACAAAGATTTCAGTCATCAGCTTCTTCATTTTCTCAGCGGCTGCGCCTGTATGACCGGAGCCTCCGTCGGGGCGGTACACGAAACTCGTAGCGTGGTTAATGATTTGTTCTGCCATATCCCGGTCAAAATATTCCAGACAATCCTTGACCGTGAAGTACATATCGGTATTGGTTACACGCTCCAGAACCAGCTTGGTATTACACAGGAAGTACTCCATGATTTCGGAGTCCTCACCGCCATCGGCAACTTTCTGCTCAAGTCCCAGCAAGCGAATACACTGTTCATTACGCTTTGTGAACTGCTCACCGATATTGTCATTTAGACGGGTGATTTCTCTATCGATATTTTGAATTACCTGCCTGACACGGTCACACTCAACTTGCTCATAGCGAGTTTCAAAACCCTTCAGCAGCTGACGGATTCTTGCTGTGCGGAAATCGTACCGTTCTGCAAGCTTGGCAAGACAGCGTTCATAGTCTTCTGAGTTCTTTTCGCGGAGGGATTTGACCAATGCAAGCTCATCTTCGGTGATACCCTCCTGCTGATTCAGATACCACGGCAGGAATGCGAGGATAGATACCTGCAAGTAGTGCATTTTGCGAATGTCAAGATTGTCCGCAAAGATGATAACACTCTTAAGCTCAGGATTGATGTAGCAATCCACGGCAAAGGATTTGCGGTAAAACTCGGCGAACTTTTCAAGCCGGTGATACCCTGCAAACACGGAAACGAACTTGTCAACAATAATTTTCATGTTGGTAAGGTTGCTATCCGAATCTGCACGCAGACTGTGAATGATGACCTGGCCGGTCGTGTTCATATCATAGTTGTTGCAAATAGCCATGACGGCTCTATCTGCTGGGACACTCCGAATAGTATCTGCCGTATAATCGGAAGAACCGAACACCAAATTGACGGACTCTCCCTCTTTGATTCGAGGTGCAACTAAGGCACGAAGCGTCGCAAGGAAAGAGCGGTCGTTTCCGAAAGCACCGCCGGTGATATTGGCGAAGTAGCTATTGGCAGCTTCCGTAGTAAACGGCGTTGACGAAATGCTTGTTTTGAACATAGGAACACCTCTATTCATTTTGTTATATGGTGGGGAATATCGGAGTCGAACCGATATGGTATGCACCAGCGGATTTTAAGTCCGCAGCGTCTGCCTGTTCCGCCAATTCCCCATAGAAAGAGCCGCCCGAATGGGCGGCTCAATTGGTTTATTGCTTGTGAATCAGGCGTTATCGGCCTTGACCACATTCAGCAGGAAGCACTTCTCGGTGATACCGAACTGAGCGAAGGTCTTGTCGAGGTCGCCGGGGTTCAGGGAAGACCCGTCGAGGTGCATGACGCCACGGGTATAGTCAACACCGTTCGCCTCCAGACAGGCACGCAGGGTGGTGGACTCGTCGATGATAACGGACTCGCGCTTGACATTGTTGCCAACAGTAACCTTAATCATAATGTTTCTCCTTTAATTCAAAATTTGTTTTGTTGTGAACGGAAGGGGGCGGCCATGAGCCGCCCCTTGCGACCAGTGATTACTGAGCGACCGTGATGTTGCTCAGCACATTTGCCTTCTCAGCCGCAATCTCATCGAGAACGGCAGGCAGCTTCTCCTCAAGCTTGTTGAGGTTGATGATGGCGGCGCCCAGACGGTCAGCGACCCAGTCCTTAACATCGCCGGTCACGCCGTCGAGGAACAGGGTGATGCACGCCAGCTTCTCATCGTCACGGGTCTCAGCGCCGAAAGAAGCGCCGAAAGCGTTGATGTTACCGGCACCATTGGTGGTACCTACAGCGAAGATAGGCTCCTTGCCGTCCTCACCACCCTTGAGAACCAGCTCCTTGGGGCGATACTTCTCAATGGTCTTGATGTCCTCCAGCTTCATTGCGGAAGTTACGACAGCTGCGTCGCCTGCGATAGTGATTTTTGCCATGATGTATGTGCTCCTTCAATACTGATGTACTCCTATTTGTTCACCTTTCGGTTATCCGCCCACACCACGAGGAGGTTGGAGCCGTTGTGGGTATAAAACGCGCCCGGTCTCCTTCGCGGAGCGCCGGGCGCTTGTAAAAAGCTATTTGATTTTACTGGTTCGGGCAAAAGCTGATGGCTACGCCATGCAGCTTTAAGTGCAGAAGCCGAAAGCGACGCCATACCTGTAGCCGGCGTAGTTATCGCCGGCGGTGCCGCTGCTGCCGACATTACAGAAATGATCGCTGCCGCCAGAATAAGGAGAACGCAACATGGTGTACTCAGGATTACCGTTGCGGAGCTTAAACCATGCGACATCTTCCTGACGATACCACTCGTACCAATGCCCCTCACCGGGAGCGGAGTAAATATTGCGTCCATACAATTCCTTCTCAGACTTTATCCAGAAAGAGTCCAGCGTCTCGATAATACGATTCTCGCCAGTGTACACATCAGCTGTCTGCTTAATGACTGGTGTGACAACATCCAAAATCTCGTCGGGAATCAGACGATGAATGTCGCCGTCCGCATCGTTGAGCCGGTGGCGAATCTGCGTTGCTTCCCACGACCCTTCATTGGTGTCGCGCCTATTCCAGGGGTAAGTGTTGGGCAGACAGTCCACCATCTCCCACGAGATGGGAACCAAAGAACCATCGCTCGTCTTGTCATGATTGAAGCCGATGATGCGAAACTGAACCTGCGCACCGTTCTTCAGCACAACATTGCGGTAATCTCCGAGCTGCAAGAAATCAGCCGCATATTTTCCAAGCCCTTTCAAAGAACGCCAGGGCATATTATCCAAACAGTTTGGCATTTCACAGACCTCCAATCAAAAAATGTGGCGGGGAGTGTAGGATTTGAACCCACGGACGGCTTATCACCGTCAACGGTTTTCAAGACCGCCGCCATAAGCCACTCGGCCAACTCCCCATAAAAGAAGGGCGGGTCATCTCAGACCGCCGCCCTTAATATCATCCCAAAAGCCACCTCTAAACTCGTCATCGTCCACTGGATAACCGGTATCATCCTCATACGGAAACTCCGTATAGACCTCGCAGCCAGTTTCTTCATCCGTGATAATCATGGGGCGGTAAATTGGCAAGCACTGCTCCTGAGCGAGGTACTCCAAGAAGTGGTCTAAGACCTCGTTTACAAACATTTCTCCGTATGTATCCATGATTTCAGGACTGTTGTCTATCGACTCCTGTAAGGCAACGGACAGGAAATCACACAGAGCGAGAGAAAGCTCGTCCTCGCGCTCATACTGAGCATCCTCCATATCCTGCCGAGTCAAATCTTCTGGCTCTTCCTCCGGCAATTCCAGCGGGCATTTCTTCCCATCAACAATCATAACAGGGAAAAGATATTGTGCATACAGGCGTTTCGCCGCTTCATTACAACCTGTCTCGGTCAGAACACACTCCTCATACTCCGGTTTTGCATCGCCCTTACACACGGAAAACAAAGGAAGTGCATTATCCTCGGTAAGATATACTGCATACTCTGTGTCCTTGTTCTCTGCGATGACGACCATCTCCTTTGACAGACGGTCTTTATGACTTTGAAAAAAAGCCCACACTGTATTTGCGGCCACATAAATATGAACCCCCATGATAGATGACCTCCTCACGAAATAGAATTGGTGCCCCCGATGGGGCTTGAACCCATGACACCCGCCTTAAAAGGGCGGTGCTCTACCAACTGAGCTACGGAAGCATAAACCGGCTGTTACGGAGCGCCCTGAATGGTGGACACGCTTGGATTCCACAGCAGCTTTGCCGTTTGAAAGGAAAACGATGAACGACGGACGAAAAGGAGAAAGCTACTGAAAGGACACAACACCGTGGCAAAGCTAATGGTGCAGGATAAGAGACTTGAACTCTTACGCCGAAGGCAGCGGGACTTGAATCCGCCGTGTCTGCCAATTCCACCAATCCTGCGTTTGAAAGTGGCCTTTAGGTCGGCCAACCACCATCTGACTAACTATTTTGTCATTACAGGCGTACTCTCTATTGGAAAGCCGTTAGCCGGTAATCTTGCCCCAGTCATATTTGTTAGAAGGGCTCCGTGGTGCGGGTAGTGAGATTTGAACTCACACGCCCTGATGGGCACAAGCATCTCAAGCTTGCCTGTCTGCCGATTCCAGCATACCCGCATAAGGCCAGAACCTTTACTCGACAATAAGGATAACGGAACTCCCACGCCGAGGAAGGCACCACTTTCTGATTGTGGCACACTTCACTTCGGGCTTCATGTAACGCTCGTCATCGATAGCTCCGTTGTACAGCGTCTCGCAGAAACCGTCTGTGTTGCGCCGAACCAGCAGGTTATCTACCTGAGAGTCCAGCGAAAAGTGCGCTCTTATAAAATCCAAAACCGTCATGAGATGGCCTCCCTTGAGAAAGATTCAAAGAGCTTGTCAAACTCTGTTGTGTCAGCATCAAACTCGTCATCGTCATCAATGCGCTTAATATCACAGGGAGTAACAAACCATCCGTATCCATGAGAGCACGCCCCGTGACAGTCATGACCTCCAACGACTTTTTCGTTCCATCTGACTCCGATATGCGGGGAGGAGTCAACGATAACACAGATAACTCCCTGCACTCCAATAGCAATGCTATCATTGTTATCAGGCGAGTCTCGAACGCATTCGACCTTATCGCCAACATTAAAAACTTCTGTCATCATGTCCATTGTTTTCCCCTCTACTTATCTCCAGTTGGTAGACACACGCCCATCTGGATGGATGATAATGTTGGAGTAACCATCACCATAATTATTGTGACGCTGCTGCCACATATCGCCAAGTGTCACACGGGCGTGTTTGCCCGCATAGTCAAAGGTCGCATACACAAAGAAATCGCCGATTCTGAATGTATGCACATCGACATCCGCATCCTGCTGCAAATCGTTCCAAATGTCTACGGGGTAATCTTTCTTTTCAAGGCCACTCAGGAACCGGAAAGAAAAGCTGCTGGCATCCATCTTCATGTAGTCCTTGATAAAAGCAAGCGTAGGATTCTCGACTACCGTTTGAACAGTACATCCCGGAAAACCAGCCGGGTCTGTCCAAACATAATCGTTACGGGAGAGGTTGATGTGTGCCAACCCATTCAGCTCCGTGCTAAATCCCGTAGTGTTGATGGAACAAAACACGCCATTACCGTGCTTACGATAAGTCTCAACGATATTGGCGATGTGCTTCGGGTAAAGACCGGGTTCGCCGCCCGTGATAGACAGCCGTGCGTTGGGATGCTCCTGCAAAACCCGCTTCAACGCCTCGATTTGTGCATCGAAATCATTGTCTCCCGACATAGGGTTCTGTCGTTCCAAGCAGAAGGGGCAGTGGAACGGACACTCCTGTGTCGTAATCATCTGGACATTGATGCGGTAATAGAGAGGGCGTCCAAGAGAAGTTTTGGCAGTTCTGCTCGCCAGCCTATACTGCAAGTCGTTACTCATTTCGGCTCGAATATCCTCGTAGGAAGATATGTGTGGTATGTAGTTCATCTTGCTGCTCATCGGCGCCCCTCCTTATGAATTGTTTCTCAGCCTCTGCCCACCAAGAGGAAGGCTATAAATGCGACAAGAACCGTTATTACGACACTGTCATAAGCTACTCGAACATAGTTGTCGGTTCTCATTCGCTCCATCTTTGTACGGAGGCGCTGGATTTCTTCGTTCTTGCTTTCACGCTCAAATTTGTATCGATAATACGCATCACCGGATATAAAATCATTACGCTCCACGCTTTCACCTCCTTACCAAAGTCATGTTTTATTGAATGCCATCTATCCACACCTCTATTGTGCGGCGATTTGCAAACTGCTTGCAGAGTTCCTCGATAGATATACCATGCGCTTTTGCGTCCGCTTTCATTGCCGCAAACTGGTCTTTATATTTCTTGACCATTTTTTCAAGTGTAAGGAAACGCTCTTTGTCCGCAGGATAGAAAACAATATCATCTAATCGAACTTCGTCGATATTGCCAGAGTGAAATATTGCCTTCCAGCAGTCCTTGCACGGCTCATCCAGTGGCGATACTTGGTGGTTTATGCAATTACTGCAACAGACGACCACGCCATTTACCTTAATTGGTTTCATCGGTTGTCCTCCTTTGCAATAAGGTAGCTGTTTTTTAGGGTTTTTCGCGCTGCCGCAGATTTCCACGCATTGTCCTTACCGTCTACCCCTAATGCCACATGGGGTCACAGACCCTAAACACTTCTGCTCTGTGCCGGTTGTGTTCTGATACCGGAAAACATCCTGGAGACTTTGTTTAACCTTGTTGCTCCAGTCCTCAAGGGTAACTCGGCAAGTGGCTTGCCTATTGGTGGAGATAGTCGGACTTGAACCGGCGACCCTCTGCGTGCAAAGCAGATGCTCTCCCAACTGAGCTATATCCCCATCTCGGAAGCGGCTTAAAACCCTTTGCTACTCAGCCGCATGATGTTCCCCAATTTGCTGCTTCCTGCACTCTGGAAATACAGGACATTCTTTGCTCCAGAAACAAAGCATGAACATCGTTCCCTATTGGTGGGAAAGGTTGGATTTGAACCAACAAGGGTTGCGCAACTTCCCAGGGCTTAACTCACCCCGCGTCTAACCGTTTCGCCACTTTCCCGGATTGCTCGTCTGTCCGAACCGCCAAGCGTCTTTCCGCTTTGCCATACTTACTCGGAGGTCATATATATAAACAACTCGTTACCGCCCAGCCAAGTGGTACTCCCCACGGTCACATATACACCCGACAAACCATTGCCCTTGGATTTTGCAAAAGGTTGGTGTTTATGCTTTGGTATTTGAGCTTTCTTCAATAAAAGCTTTAAGAGTTGAGCGTTGAATATTTAATTTTGAGTTTTGAACTTTACAGTTCAAATGCCGCCGCTCCCGGTTAGCTCTCTATGTCTAACCAGTCAGAAGCACGGCGGCTATGTTCATCCAAAAATGTAGATTTGATTTTGTTAGAACCTTTTAACAAAATTAAATATCAGCATAGCAGGCTGGAGCCAATTCTTTTTCACTTTACTTATCTGTACTTGGCAAAACAGAGAAGGCATATGATTCGGGGTTTTCGGACGGCAACGAAGTTGATTGCTTAAACGGTTCCGGAAAACTCGTCTGTCACGATTGCTGTGTGTTTCTTACGCCTGTTGAGCAGTTCGATGAGGGACTCCTCAACATTATCCAGCAAATCGGAGTAGACACTTCCGTAGAGCTTTGCTTCATTGTCCGGCTCCCGTTCGTCATCTTCGGGAGAGGGAACCTTGATGTTGTAGGTGTCAAGGACATCCTCAAACATCTCGACAATGAGCATCGCTTCATCGCGGGTATAGATGGTGCCGCTTTGCGGCTTGCACACCTCGCTCATATCAGTAGGAGATTTCCAACTCGGTCAGCGCATTGGAAACCGACAGAGCGGAGTCAATCTCGACCATGAAGTCGTTGATTTCCTTTTCCAGACGAGCCATCTCATCGGCGATGTGAATGGGGTCAACGATTTCCATCGTCTGTGCGGCGATGAAGTCGGCACGGACTTTCTTGATTTCGTCACTGGCACCCTTCATATCGACATTGCCGTAGAGAGACTTGACATACTCATCGGCACGCAGCTCCAGAACATCACCATTGTTCTTATCGGCCTCCATGCGGGCACGGCGATTGTCACTGTCCAACTTCTTGAGCAGCATCTGCTTCAGGGGAACGCCGTGGTTCTTCAGCTCGATTGCCTCGGCAACCGTGTACTCTTTGCCGCCGATGGTCACCTTGACGGTGGCGTTGGACAGCGTGACCGCACGCTTAATAGCATCACGGCGGGCAATGAGGTCGTTTGCGGATTGGTAAGAAGCCTGAACTTCCTTACAATAATCGCCGACACTCACACCGGCAACCTTGCTGTTGGCGTGCTTGTTGGCAAAAACGAAAGGGTTCTGCTGCATACACTTCTGGATACGGGAATCCAGCGTCTTGAGCTCACACAGCGCCTTATGGACAGTCATCTTTTCAGTAGTCATAAACTTGTTCTCCTAATCTTTGATTTTTGATAAATTACTTGCCGCGCTCAACGGCTGCTTTCAAACCCTCACTGGGCTTGAAGAATGGAACCCGTTTGGCAGGAATCGGGACAGGCACATTGGCTTTGGGATTTCTGCCGACCCTCGGCGCTCGTTCTCTTGCCTCAAAAACGCCCAGCTCCGTCAGCTTGATTTTCTCACCGGCAGACAAAGTGTCTGTGATGATTTGAAAAACAGCATCCAAAGCAACACGGGCGTTTACCTTTGTCATCCCTGTGCGCTGTGCGAGAGCAGAAATCATCTCTTCCTTGTTCAATAAATCAGCCCCTTTCCTTTATTGGATGAACCGTAAGCCAGTCAACCCGCTTTCAGTTCGCTATATGCTTCCTGCATGGTATCGGCAGAAAACTGAAACTCGCCATCGAGAAAAACCTCGATATGCCCATTGATATGACGGAACTCATACATACCGCCGACCTCCAATCCTCTATCAAGAATGAAATCATATCGTTCCATAATGTCGTCTATGTAATTGTTGTCAGGGTTATATACCATATAGGACAGAAAAACTGTTCCATCCCGCATCTGGTAATCCCCAATCTTGTACGGGATATAGCAGCCATCTGTCGGGCAGGCAATATACCATCCGCTATTTGCCGAGGAGTTCAAAATCACGCCATCACCGGCTTCAGCATTTATCGCCATGCCAATACAACGCTCAATGACTGTGATACCGTTGCGGTTTTCCAGCAGTTCTGTGGTCAACTCAGATGAATCGACAAGCCGATAGCCGCGCAAACCATTCGCCTCCAGCGCAGACAGGAAGCCATTCTCAATTTCCTCGTAATGGTTGATTTCCGTTTCACCGCCGTAGACGCTTACCGTCAGTGTTTGCGGAGGTTTGGAACAACCACAGCAGGAAACCATGAGTAAAATCAAAAGGAAAGACCAGAACTTTTTCATTGTAAGCCCCTTTCCATTGTTGATAACGGGAGGAAGTTTCACCAAACGGATACAGCCGCGATACTCCGACTTCCAAGGATGCACTTTTTAATCTTATCCCGTGGTCATGGCAGCATTTCCATAACACTTGGACACTTTCGTAGTCCCCAACGCCTTGTAAAGCTTTCAGAATTTTGGGTGCCCCTCACTTACCTTCACTAATACAAGGACTAAGCGTTAAGCGGAAAACCACTCCACGGAATCGTACCGTGCCAGCCTTACGGCATCGAACCTCGCTTCAAGGTGAACCATGTTTCCCCGATAATCAGATACACTCCGCCAAAGCCATATCGCCGGATTTCAAAGATTCCGTGGATACCAAAGTGCCAAACCATATTGCCTCCTATGTGTCTGCGAACCATTCACCATGACCGTTCTGAAACTCCTGTCGTTTTTCATATCAGAAAACACTGCAATTTATTGCGCTGAGTTCGACAGTTCTATGGTGAAAGGCGGCAAACTGAGAAATCAGAGGATTACAATTTGCTTTGAGAAAAGCATATATAACCCGATAGGGGCGATGAGAAGAACCGCCGTGCAGTCTTTTTCCTCCGGCGTAACTCCGGTGGACGCAAGCCAAAACATCAGGGCGCAAATTGCGATGAGTGCAATACCCATCAGCTTCTGCACGACGACTTTCCGGCGGCGTTGGTTTCTTGTGAGCGATTTTCTTGCATAACCTGCCATATCGGAACCCTCCCACTATGTAATTACCACACTCTGCGTTTACACGGGCTTGTGACCGTTTATCGAAAACTCGATAAGCCGCATTACGGCAACCGCACTGGCTCCCCACCTCATTTAACGCCGCCAATTTCCCTTTTACATACGGCGTACCAATGCGAAAAACTTATATATCAGCGTAAGCGGAATGACCGCTTCCCCATTTGACCAAAACTCGTGGGCAAGACACATTTCCGATGATGGTCACGCCATCGGAGCAGCGGGCGATATGCCGCCCATCCTCGTGAGAAAACCTCACAGCAGAACCGGAACGGTTCACAAGCCCTTTTACCCGTTCTTTGAAAACATCATAGGACATATGAAAAACTCCTTTTGTGGATTGGCGGCTTTAGGCATAAGAAAAACCGCCGGACGATTACCCATTCTACAAAACTGCCAGCATTGGCATGGGTTCGGCGGCGGTTCTTCAAAACCCGCAGTTAGTTGTCTTTCTTGGTACGATAGTCCAACTCGTAGGACTTGCCGGTGACGATGCGATGGCAAACCTCAGCCAGATAATTGCGGAAATACCGGTGATTGGAACAGGTGACGGTCAGAGCCTTGCGGTTCTTCTTGGAATACACGGACATAAGGAAGTTGACATCGTGAGATGTCGCCTTATACTGCTCGCCCAGCATGGCGGTGATAACCGTCTGCAAAGTCTTGAGCAGATTGGTCTTGCTCACGGGGTTCTTGCCCATGTCAAACTCGCGGGCAATCTCGCTCATGGCATAACTATCATTGACCGCTTTGGGGTTGATACCCAAATCTACGGCTTTCTGCGCGGTCAGCAGAAAGTTCATCTTCTGGGCGATATGCGCCCAATTCTCGTTGGCACCGATTTTGCCGCAATACTTGTGGAGCTTGAGCAGGTCAATCTGACGCTCTTTATCCACGATAGCGCGGACGGGAACCTTGTCATCGCCCTTCTGCTCGTCCTTGACCCCGATGGTAACATAGGACAAGGTCGTGACTGCGGTGAGCATGGGATTATCAGTGTTTTTGCAGTCCTCAAAGCACATATCCCGGACAGTAGCGGTGTACTCGTTGACCTTTTCGGTCATAGCCTTTTCCGCTTTGGTTGCGTCCTCATACTTGCCGTTCTGGATTGCATCATTGTAATCCTTGACAAGGGCTTCGGCGTCAGAGCGCAACTGTGCCAATTTGGCGATGTTTTCTTCTCTGGTCATTTTGAAATGTCCCTTTCACAGTTTTTTCTTGGGTGATAACAGGTTTATCACTCAATGAAGCCGCCGAAGAAAACCCTCGGCGGCTCTATCAATGATAAACCCGATATTTGAAATGGTTCCGGCTCTGCATTTCGGCGCATGGGGTATATTTTTCCCCACAGCCGTTGCAGTATCGAACGGAACACGCACCATTTCCGATACTCATTTCTATCGGGGACTGTTCTGTTCAATTCGCAATACTTGACCAAATTCGGCTTTCATATCTATATGCCCTTGCTTTCGGCTCCTCGGAGCACAATACCCTTGGGTAGAAAACTCGGACGATACTACTTACTTTCAAAAGTCGTTCTTGTATAGCCATCAGTTATGCAAGCCGCACTTAGGTTCATAGGCGCAAACCTCCGGGGATTTTCACTATCTCGTACCATGAGCCTAACTCTCATGCACCGGCGACGCCTTTGATAGCAAAGGTACTCTATTGACATTCGCTCAATAGTGCGTTGGCTTGCCATTCCCGGAAGTGGCGAACATCTCCGCTTGTATTCCGTGGCTTGCCTTGCGGGGTCTTGCCCTACACCCTTAACCGCAAGGGGTGTACCCTGTGAGCGGCGGGGCGGCGGGGTCTTGCCCTACACCCTTAACCGCAAGGGGTGTACCCTGTGAGCGGCGGGGCGGCGGG
>ENA-ORNK01000231-ORNK01000231.1-human-gut-metagenome-genome-assembly--contig:-NODE-231-length-84753-cov-6.918144_pt1 | contig 84753 bp, 87 predicted proteins | sample MGYA00242115_ERZ509022 | MGnify/ENA primary metagenome ERZ509022 (study PRJEB26280, sample SAMEA2338690) | human gut metagenome | biome: human gut; feature: human-associated habitat; material: faeces...
CATTTTATAGGATTACGTCTTACCGATGTCGAACTGGATTTATTAGACCAAGGCGCTGCTTGTTTATCTATTAGTCGATCAGAATATCTGAGAAAACTTCTGCTTGAGAAACAAATCAATCATCAGATTGAAGTGGTTGCAGACATGAATGATCTCAGAAAACTGGTCAGTGAGTATGGAAAGATCGGATCAAATCTCAATCAGATTAGCTGTCAGCTAACAAAAATCGGATTGCGTTAGCTGGAAATTGATCATTTTGAATGGAATTTTGTGTCACGAACGTGATTAGAAAATAACAAAAGCGTTCGTTGTCAGCTAATCCAGCTAACATTTTCGAACGCTTTGAAGCCCGTCGCCAAGAGGATTTGAACCTCCGACCCCTCGCTTAGGAGTTCTCCCTGCAATTCGGTAGCACTTGGTATCCTCTGATACCAGATAACCGCTTGACGCTGTAACTACGGGCATTCTACGAATTAAGCAGATGCTTCCTTCTGTCCTAACCGGTACTCCATATCCACTTGTGGAACGGTATCTGTTAGCAGAATGTTAGCAACTCAAAGTTCGTAAAATCGTCTAGTCATTCCAACGCTCTCGTTGGAGAATTGGATACTCGAATGAATCAACACTAGACACTAAGGAGTCAATATCAAAAGGCTCTGCGAGCTGACAACCCGCAGAGCCATAAAACCGTGAAGCTGTTTATGCGGCTAACTATCTTGCCGCTGTTGTGCTTGCGAGCCAGCTCTTTACTGTTTCAATATTTACTTTTATAACCTCGGCAATATCCTCAACGCTCATTTTCTTTTCAGCGAGGGAGTAAGCCACATTCTTCTTCGTTTCAAGTTCTCTTTCATCGCAAAGCTGCTCCATTTCCTTGCACATATGTTCCACCCCTTTCTCGGTCTCTTTCAGTTCGTGCACGCGGTCGGCCAAGGCTCCCGCCTGCATCTCTTTCGCTTCCTTCGCACGGAAATCGTGCATCAGTCTTCCAAGCTCGCCGCCATCGTCCTTGCTGGAATCCACGTAGATGAAGTGTTCCTCGTCCCCGAACTCCTTACCGTTCTCGCGGATTATCCGGTCGATATGGGCTATCGGGAGTCCGCATTCAAGCGCGTCCTTCAAGGTGACAAATATCACGTAGGTCTCCGGGAGCTTATCGAAGTTCTTTCCCGTATCCAGTACATTCGAGTCCATCATCCCAAGATGGTATCTGGCACGTTTCGGGTGCGCTCCCTCATCGTCCTGCTGTATCTCGACGTTGAAGACGCGTCCGCTTCCATCCTTTGCCACGCAGTCCAACACGACACCCCTGCCGTGCATGTTCCTGAAATCCATCTGCGTCTCATTGTCGATGACAGTCAGCTCTTTGTCTTCCAGAATAATTCTAAGGACATACTCGCAGGCATTCTTATCTTTGAATACGTTCCGCGCGAGAATATCGCTCATCACGGTCAGGTTCTTAATCGTTTCCTTGTATCTCTCCTTATGCAAAAGCATCTTTTCTTCCTGATTCATCGGTGTTAACCACCTCCTGTTCGACTCACAAGAAGGTATCAACCATCTTGCTATATATATATTTTACAAGAAAGCCGGTAAACATTCAAGACTTGTATTTCCCCGTCGAAAGGGCAAAATCCTGCGGCTTGCGCGGAGTGGCCGGGGTTTGGGGCAGCGCCCCATTTCAGCAATCTCCGTGCATATAATGAGCGGTCGCGGTGCCCGACAGGAAAGCCCCTCGCTTTTCCTGCGTCCGGCGCATCGCGGCAGCGAAGGCGAATGCACGGGGGAGGGAGCCGGTCAACTTTTCCGTTCCAAATGTTTCCGTCAATCCGCCTGCGGATTTATGAAAGATTTGTGGGCGGGATGGTTGAGGGGCGAATCCCTCTACCCGGACAAGAAAAGGGTCAACGCTCGCAAATAGGCGCAATTGGGTTCATTTGATGCTAGATGGTGTCTTTTTCTATCATCGGCATCTCTGACTTGGCAGTTTCTACCTGCACGTTCGTGTATAGGGCAGAGGGATAGAAAAATAGCCTGCGTTATAATCTGTCCCCAAGAAGACAGCATTCTTGCCGCTTCAAAAGACAGAAAATCGGAAAAGAAAGGATGATGCCACATGGCTCAGGATTTCGGCGATGACATGGGAAACGCCCTCCTAAACTTCGTCACAAGGCAGGCTGAGAACTACCTGCGATTCGGGCGTGGCAGGGAACGTGCTTTCGACTGGTGGCAGCGCCATTATAAGAAGGAGGGGAACACTCCCGAAGCCGCAAAAGCAATGGCTGAGAAGCAATCCTCTCGTGAGCAGGTGGTCGTGCCCTTTGGTACTTCCGAGGAAGCCGCCTACTATGCGCAGGTATGCCGCGAGAATGGTACCTATGCCGCCGCCTACACGGACAAACAGGGAAATGGTTTCCTTGCCTTTGCCAAGGAGGATGCTAAGACCGTCGCAGGGTATGCCCCGCAATTTAAGGACGTGATGGCGCGTATTGATGAGCAGCGTATCACCGACGCGCTGAATCACGCGGAACCCGTGAATAAGAAGACCATGGATTCCCTCACGGAGCTGACAAGCTATCCCGACCTTCCAGCAGAGGACGTAACGGTCATTCCGGTCACCATCCGTTACAAGGATGCACCAGAAGAAACTTACGATGTGCTCTTTAGCGAACAGGATACCGAAAACCTCAATATCGACGATTCGATTTTCTTCTCCGGCTACTCCCACAGGGAGCTTACAGAGATGGTTGGTCGTGAAACCCATGAGGATTTCGATGTAATTTCCGTCGGTGCCCCCTACAAGGTTCACGCGACGCAGGTGAAAACGGATGCCCCGGAAAAGACCTATGACGTGCCGGGAAAGGATGCACCTGCCCGCAGCGATAGGGTTGCCACTCTTCGCGCCGAGGACACCGCCATTCATACCCAGAACATCCGAAACGCTGCCCAAAAGGCAAGGAAAGACTGCACGGACTTTTCCGACTTCGAGCGCAAGATGAACGCGCAGGGCTTCGGTGTGACTGAAACCAGCAAGGGTGAGGTCATGGCCTATGAGCCTGCAAGCCTGAATAAAGACGGTTCGGTACCGGCGTATGAGCGCGGTCGCGACTGGCCGGTCTCTGCGGAGACGTTAAAGAACCGGTACGACCTCGATGTGACCCACAACTGGTTCGAGCAGAATACCCCGAAGGACGCTGGCACCCTCCCGGATGGAGACCTTGCCATGCAGAATGCGCGTCTGGCGCAGGAGCAGATGCGTGACGAACAACAGCTGCTTGAGCCGGTTGCATCTGATGGTGCCATGGATAACGACGGGCGCACGCCTGACCCGAACTCCGGTATTGAGAGCCACGATGGCGCAGATACCGATTCCCGCACCGCCGTCATGGATGTAGAGCAGACCGGAAGCGAGATTCGCCCCTCCGATATTCGCGAGGAGCAGCAATATGATTCCGAGTCCTATTCCCTCACCGGAGAAGCCCGCGACATGACCGCCGCTAAAACTCAAATTGAAACGGAAATGACGTCGAAGGAAATCTCGCAGGAACGAAGGACTGACCTGCCCTTTAAGAACGAAGATGCATTGTAAGGAGATAGACCATGACCCTCAAAGACAAATTGCCGGACAGGCTGAAATGCTCTCCGCTTCTTACCATGGAATCGGACAGCGATATCGAGACCATCGCGGAATCCATCGTGAACCTCTCCGATTCAGATGGGGACTTCTTTAAGAAGACGGAAAAACTTCTTCTGATGGCCTGTCTTGGATATTTAAGGGACTGGTGCGAGCCTTCCCAGCGTACCATCGGGAACCTCATCTCCCTTCTTGATGCCGCCCTGCCAAAGGACAACGAAACCCATACCACCCTCGACAACCTTTTCTATGAAATGAAGTCCGGGTGCAAGCGCGTGAAATCGGAAGATGGCATCACGACCCTCTGGGAGCCTTCCGCCCTTTCCCGGTGCGACGGTCTCACTCCGCGCGATTCCAATGGTATTGATGTGTCCGAGGACTTTTCGCTCACCTGCTATGAAGGATTCCGCCACGCGGCCACACGAGAGACGCGCACGAGTATTGTGACCACGCTCTTGCTTGTGCTGGAAGAAGTGGAAAAGGAGGATGCATATGGCAAATAGCGCGAACCCGGAAATCAATAAGAAGATTGCCACCTCGGCGCTCGGCACCCTCGTCATCGCCACGGTCTTTTTCTATCTCGGTGACCGCTATGCCGAAACCCTCGTCACCTATCCGGGGCAGATTTTCGACCATCTGAGCGATGCATTCCTTTCCATGTGGCAGACCATAAAGGATGCACCGTTTGCCCTCGATATGACCAGTAACTCCCTGCTGTTTGGCGGGGCTTGCTTTCTCATTATCTGGATGATTTGGCTTCGCTACGTGGCGTTCATCGGAAACTATCGTTCCGGCGAAGAATCCGGTTCCGCCCGCTGGGGCACTGTGAAGGAAGGAAAGAAGTTTAAGGACTTGCAGACCGAAGACAACAATCTTCTCTTCACCAAGAACTTCGGCCTTGCCCTGCACCGCCCCAAGTTCGACCCGGAATATGACCGCAACCTAAACGTCCTCGTGGTCGGCGGCTCTGGCTCCGGTAAGACCTTTAACTACGTGACCCCGAACATCTGCCAGCTCAACACCAGTTACTTCGTCACCGACCCAAAGGGAACCCTTCTTAAGGATGCCGGATACCTGTTCACGGACAACGGCTATAAGCTCAAGAGCTTCAATACCATCAATCTTGATGAGTCCATGCACTACAACCCGTTAAAGTACGTGAAGACGGATACCGATATCCTCTCCTTCGTGAACTGCTTCATTATGAACACGAACCCCGAGGGGAAATCGAGCGGTGACCCGTTCTGGGAGAACGCGGAGAAGATGCTCTACACGGCGCTCATCGCGCTTCTCCGTGACTGGTTCCCGGCAAAGGACTACAACATGTCCTCGCTTCTCACGCTCCTCTCCCTTGCGGAAGCGCGTGAGAACGATGAGAACTTCAAGTCCGCACTTGACCTGATGTTCCTTCAAATCGAGGAGGGCAAGAAGTACAAGCAGAACGACGGCTCTTCTCCTGACGCTGCGGGAAATGCCGGTCTTTCAAGGAGCTTTGGCACCAAACAGGCAGATAACGGCTGGTCTTGGGTGCCCAGTAAGTTCAAGCGCAACTCCGACGGCGTGAAGCCCGCCGACTGCGGGGGACTTTCCGCCGACGAGGACTTCGCCCTGATGAACTACAAGAACTTCAAGGTGGCCGCAGGCAAGACCTTAAAATCCATCCTCATCTCCTGCAACGTGCGCCTTGCGCCCATCGCGACGGACGGCGTGCGCGAGCTTTTGACCTATGACGAGATGGAGATTGACACCCTTGGTGACCCGGATGCGAAGGTGGCGATTTTCGGCATCCTCTCCGATACCGACAAGACCCTCAGTTTCCTGTTCGCCATCCTCATGTGGCAGACCATCGACCAGCTGTGCCGAAAAGCCCTTTCGGATTATGGCGGAAAACTCCCGACCCCGGTGCATTTCATCTTCGATGAGTTCGCCAACATCGGCACTATCCCGCAGATTGAGGAGACCATCGCGGTCACCCGTTCCCGTAACATCGGCATCACCATCATCCTGCAATCCATGAGCCAGCTGGAAAGCAAATACGATAAGAAGGCGCAGACCATCATCGACTGCTGCGACTCGACGCTCTTCCTCGGTGGCAAGTCCAACTCCACCAACAAGGAGATTGCGGAGATGATTGGCAAGCAGACCATCCATCAGATGACTTACAACGAGTCTACGGGGCAGTCCTCAAGCGCCAGTAAGAACTTGCAGATTCAGGGTCGTGACCTTATCGACGCAGCAGAAATCGGAAAGATGAGCCGCCTAAAGGCAATCCTGCTCATCGCCGGTACCAACCCGCTCATGGATGATAAGTATGACCCCCACGCCCATAAGCGATACCGCTATATCGTGGATAAGCGCAACTGGAAGCGTTTGCATAAGAACTCCTTCGATTTCGAGCGGTATCTGAAAAACGGCTGCGAGCCGTACACCCCCGATGAGGATACGGGTGCAGAGTTCACGGCATGGAAATGGGCGGCATGGAAAAAATCAAGGAAAGGGCTTCTGGGTAAATTGCTAAACCGGTAGTCACTTATAATTAAGAGAAATGCCACGCGAAAAAGGCAGAAAGGGGACGAATGGAGGAAGGAACTTGGAAACACTCGTCAAACTCGCCGCCCCGGCGATAGGAACCGCTGCGGGCGCATTCACCGTCGTGGGAATCATTTATCTCGGGATGACCCTCGCGGGACTTCTTCGCGGCGGGGGCGGGGAGATACGGAAAGCCGTTGCAATCATCGTCGCGGGACTTACCTGTATCGCCTTTGCCCATCTGTACGGTTACTAGAAAACAAGTAAACAAGAAAGAAAGGAATCAGCCATGCTGGAAAACGTGAAAAACCTTCTCTCTGATGGTGTGACCGCCCTCGGCGGCATCCTCATCGTCTTCGGTCTTGTGAACCTTGGTCTTACCATCAAGGACGGTATGCAGGGCGGCGGCGGTCAGCTCTCCGGTGCCCTCGCCATGATTATCGGCGGTGCCATCGTCGTGGGTGCTGCCGTGTACTTCAAGACCGGTATCAACTGGGGTTCCCTCGCGGGTTAGAAAGGAGCGATATCTAACATGCTCTCTGTAGCAGTACACAAGGATATCGCCGAGTATCAGCCCAAAATCGTAGGCAAGATGACCATGCGCACCCTGGTATCCATCACGGGTGCGCTTTCTGTCTCGGTACTTGCCGGGCTTTACATCTACTTCGTTTTGGGGCTGAACGTCAGCGATTGCACCTATTTTATCTACGCCGTCTCGTTGCCGTTTTGGTGCGTGGGCTTCGTGAAGCCCTGCGGGATGCCCTTCGAGCAGTTTGCGCCGCTTTGGCTTAAGGCAAACTTCACGAACGACCGCATCTTCTACAAGCCGTCCATGCGTCTTGCGGGACTTATCTCTGAGTCGGAAAACAGCAAGCAGAAAGGAACTATCTATGGAAAACACTACCGAAAGCAGGGAAACCTTCGCGGCATCGAATCCTACTCCCCAAGGGCAGGACGGGTCATCTCTTAACGCCGCATTTGACGTGGACGCGTTCGTCCACGCATCCGGTGACGGGTTCGGGAACACCGCGCCCCTGCGCTCCGATACCGGCGCTATCGACATGGATGCCATCTCTCAGGTCGCACACGTCACGCAGGGTGCCGGAAAGCTGACCCGAAAGGAGAAGAAGCACGCCAAGCGCGAGATGAAGCGCAGGAAAAAGGAAGCCAAGAAGGCCGAGAAGGAAGCGAAAAAGACCTACAGCTCCATCAAGTCCCAGTTAAAGGACAGGGACAAGGAGCTGTCCGATAAGATGGCCGATGCCAGAAAGAAGCGCGACTCCGCGAAAGACGTGGTGAACTACATCGGCTACAACAAGATGTATCAGGACGGCATCTGTGAGGTGGAGGAGGGAATGTTTTCCTCTTCCATCGCCTTCGATGACACCAGTTACCACTCGGTGCGCGATGAGCAGCAGAAAGCCATGTTCTCCGCCATCACCCGCCTTTACGACCAGTTCGGTGCGGATACGCTCGTGCAGATGAGCGTCATCAACACGCCGCTCCTCAAGGAAGAGGTCGGTCACCGCAAGTTCTTCGACCCGGAGCGTCAGGCAAACGATGCTGCAAGGAACGACGCGCAGGTGTTCAACAACATCCTGAACGATAAGGTGAAGGAGGGGGTCAGCAACATCCGCAGGAATCGCTACCTCACCTATTCCGTGACGGCGGACACCGCAGAAGATGCAGCGCGTCAGCTCTCCCGTATCGAGGTTGAGTCCTCCCGCATCCTAAACTCCATCGGCAGCAAGGCACACCTTATGAACGGCACCCAGCGCCTTTCTGTCATCCATTCACTCCTGAACCCCTATAAGCCGTTCCTGTTCGATTACCAGCGCGATATTTCCGCCAAGCGCTTACAGACTACCAAGGACTGCATCGCACCGACACAGATTGATTTCCGCCCGGACGGCCACTATAACGACTGCGTAAAACTCGATAACGGGGTCTACGCACAGGTACTCGTGATGAAGAAGTTCGGCTCGGAACTTTCCGACCGCGCACTTGCCGACATGGCAGACCTTCCTATCCCCATGGCTATCACGTGGTACGTGCAGCCCATGGATAAATCCAAGGCTATCAATTACGTGCGCACCCGTTCCGCATGGATTGACAAGGAAATCATCGAGGAACAGCGCTCGGCAGTGAACAAAGGCTATGACTTCTCCATCCTCCCGCAGGAGCTGAAATACTCCAAGGAGGAGACGGAGGACGTGCTCGACCACTTGCAGAACAAGAACCAGCGTCTCTATGTCTTCACGGGGCTTGTCTACACTTACGCGGAGAGCAAGGAAGCGCTGGATACGCAGGTACTTCGCATCATCTCCACGGCACGTCAGAACTCCATCGAGCTTGACACCTATGACTATCGCCAGCGTCAGGGACTTAATTCAATCCTCCCGCTCGGCCATAACCACGTGGAAATCTCCCGCATGTTCACCACGGCGCAGGTTTCCATCCTCGTGCCGTTTGCCACGCAGGAGCTTGACGATGCAGGCGGCAACTTCTACGGCCAGAACAAGCACAGCCGCAACCTCGTGGTCTGCAACCGCAAGAAGCTCACCTCGCCGATGGGCTTCGTCTGCGGCAAGACCGGCTCCGGTAAGGGTATGTTCACCAAGACCGAGATGACGGGCACCATCTTCTCCAATCCGACGGACGAGATTTACGTCATCGACCGCGCAGGCGAGTACACCGCTATCGCCGAACGCTACGGCGGTAGCACCTACCACTTCGGCGTGGGTACCGGAACCCATCTGAACCCCTTCGATACGGTATCCGTGGAACACATGACGAGAAACGAGCAGATTGCGTTCAAGGTGGACGCGATGTTAGCTCAGGCGGGCGCTTCCGCTGCCGAAGCCGGGTCGAACTTCTCTGAGGTTGACCAGTCACTCGTACAGCGCTGCACCGAGCTTGCCTTCCAGAAGGCCGCAGAGCGCGGAGACAATCTTCCGCCGACCTTACAGGACTTCTACGATGCCGCGAACGAGCAGCCGGAGGAGCAGGCACAGGTCATCGCACTCCGTTACGAGCGATTCGTGAAGGGCTCCATGAACTTCTTCAACCATCAGAGCAACGTCGATTTCAACACCCGCATCGTGGACTTCAACCTGAAAGACCTGCCGGATTCCATGCTGGTCTTCGCACTCATCAATGTCTGCGAAGCCGTCCGCAACCGCATGTACTTCAATGCAAAGCGAAACGTCCGCACATGGCTCTACGTCGAGGAGATGCAGAGTATGTTCGCGTACCCGACGGTACTTAACTACTTCTCCCGCTTCTCGAATGAGGGTCGAAAATTCGGACTTTTGCTGACAGGTATAAGTCAGAACGCCACGGCGATGCTCGCCAACGAAGCGGCGCGAAATATCGTCCTTAACGCGGACTTCCTCATGCTTCTCAAGCAGTCCCCGCTCGACCGTATGAAGTGGGCGGAGCTTCTGAACCTGTCCGAGCAGGAGGAGGAATGCATCGACGAGTCCGCAGAGCCGGGTGACGGCCTGCTCATCGCAGGTAACGCCCGCGTGCCGATTCGCGGCAAGTTCCCGTCCGGCAACGTCCTCTACGACCTGTTCTCCACGAACCCCAATGAGACGAAGAAGCCGGGGTTTGGGGACAAGAAAGATGCAAAACCCGTTATCTAGCAACCCAGTAAGTAGACCCCGGAAAGGACGGTGAACGTCAGATGAAGGCTTCGGATTTCACGACCGGCGGAAACGACCGAGAGAAAGCCATGAGCAATCTCCTCAAGACCGAAAAGACGGATGCCGTCAATACCGGTTTGGTGGAAAAGGCAGATAAGAGCGCCAAAGCCTTAAAGGGTGACCTCTATTCCGTCGGCAAGAAGGGCACGCACGGCGCGGGAAGTACCGCCCTCGATGCCATCGCAAGGAAATGTAAGAAGACTTCCGCCGCCGATGCCCTTGACGGAAAATCCCGTAGCCAGATAACCGGAAAAAATGCCCTCACGAAAAAGGTGCAGTCTCGCCACAATCTGAATAAGAGCCTGAAACGTGGTGCAAAGGGTGTAGCCGCAAAAGCTGCCCACAACGCTCTCAAAGACTCCGAGCTGGAAGGCACGGACGATTTGGTCGCAACCACGCACACCGGCGCGAAACTTGCCGGAAAGGCGAGAAAGCACCTTCGTTCCGGTAAGGATGCACTTGAAAAGAAAGACTCTCTCGGTGCCCTCTCGGAAAAGAAATACCGCACCGAGAAACTGGATAAAAAAGCTGCCCAGAAGCGGATGCAGTTCTCCAAATACTTCCATAGGAACGTCTACGAGAATGCTGCGGCGCAAGCGGGAAAGAAAAAGGCGCTCCCAATTCTTTCCGGTGGCATCAAGGGAATGCTTTCATCACTTGCCGGTGCCGTCTCCCAATTTTTTCCACTCATCATTGCCTTCATCTTGGCCTTCGGCCTGATTTCCGTTGTCGGTGGAGGTGCCGCCGATGAGGAGCAAAAGAGCGCATCGCTTGACGGGATGCCCGCATGGGTCACTTACGACCTCGTGCTCGCGTGCCTGAACGCCCACGAGCAGTACGGATATCCCGCTTCGGCACTCCTCGGCCAGATGATGATTGAGAACGGCACCTCGGACTCCGGTTCCGACCTCGGGCGGCTGTACCACAACTACGGCGGCGTGAAATATGCCGGTTATGACTACGGCGGACTCATCACGGGTTCCGTTAAAATGCTCACCACCGAATACAGTGCTTCCGGCTCTGCGTACAAGACCTACGCGGATTTCGCCGTCTTCAAAGACGATGATTCGTACATGAAATACCGGTGTGAGCATCTTTACAAGCAGTCCAACTACACCCGCGTTGCCAATTACCAGAAGGCCATCGACACCAATAACTCCGAACTCTTCCTGCGTGCCCTCGGCGAGGGTGGGTACTACACCGCGTCGCAGGACAGCTATATCGCCCAGTACCGTTCCATCTGCCAAGCCTATCCGCTCGTTGCGCAGCTCGATTCCATGACCGCAGAGGAGTTCAAGAACCAATACTCCGGCACCACCCTCATTCCCGGTGGCGGGCAGGACTACCAGAGCGCCGACCAGTGGCAGAAGGATATCGTGAATGCCTGCTCGCAGACTCCGTGGCCGGGAGCCAATCTTTGCGCCACATGGACAACAAGGGTCTATGCAAGAGCCGGTCATTCCGTCGGCGGCAACGGCAATACGCAGCTCGGCAATCAGGGATACGGTGCCAATTACAGCCAGAAACGCGCCACCACCGACCTCTCCCAGATAAAGGTAGGAATGCTCATCTCCGCCCAATACGGCTCCAATACCGCCGCCGGTAACGCTTACGGGCACGTCGGCATCTATATCGGTGACGGCAAGGTCATGGATAGCATTTACTCCGGTCTGCGCACCATCTCCCTGTCCGATTGGGTTTCCCAAAACGGAAGAGGATGGGTTGTCTGCGGCTATCCATGGGACTGGCGCTAGGAAACCAGAAAGGATACCTGCTATGAAGAAACTGAAAGCATGGATGGCGGAACACAAGAAGTTTTCCGTCATCGCCCTGTGCCTGCTCCTGATGTTCACCTGCGGCTCTGCCATGAGCGCCATCAACGTGTCGCATCACCGCGCGGAAACCGCAAAGGAGCAGCACGCAGAAAATAACACGGACACTACCACAGCCGCTGAGAAGAAGACGAAGGAGGAAACCGAGAAAGTGGAGCTTACCGATGCCCAGAAGGAAATCATCAAGGGATACGATACCGATACCAAGGAACTCATCGACACCCTCTCCTCTTCCGTCTGGTCGGTAAGCGAGGGGCGCTACACCCTCAAGTTTGCCGATGACTCCTACGTGGAAACGGTGAACGGAACCCCGACCGTCCATAGTTACGCCATCTCCCGCGTGGAAAAGACCTCCGATGGGTACGGCGGCTATCTCTATACCATCGTCTTCGAGACCGATACCGGCACCCATATCGTGACCTACACGGACGGCAGTGGCGCTGCGGTGAACTCCGATTCTAAGACCCCCGGTGAGAACACCATCTCCACCCTTACAAGCTCTACGATGTTCGCTCAGAAAAACACCGCATACGAGCGTGCCGAAGCGGTGACAAACATTACCGTGAAGGGCATGAACAGCGAGGTCACGAAACTCTTCGGCGGGGATGAGAAGGCCGTCACCACCGCCCTCTCCAAGTGGTGCGCCGTCCATTACCCTTCTGTCACCGAAGCTACATGGCAGAAAGTCGTGAACCTCGACTATGAGAACGGGGTCATCACCACGGACTTCAAGCTCAACGACACAAACTCTGTTTCCGTCACCTGCGTTTACGAGCAGTCCACGGGCGAGTTCTCCTTCGAGGGTTAGGGCAGCATCGCCATGCAGGCAGAAAGGAATCTCTATGAATGAACAATTGACTTTACAATCCACACAGCATGAGGAGACGAAGATGGTTCCCCTGCGCAGGAGAAAGGCTTGTCTCGCGGGCACATTCGCGCTCTTCGCTGCCTGCGCACTCGTGCTCCTCATTCCCCATCCGGCCTATGCGGGTATCATCGGGGACTTCCTTGATATCCCCAACATGATTAAAACGTGGCTTCTGCAAATCGCTGCCACGCTCTTCAATACCTATTTCGGTGTCATCAATCAGACGCTTGATGCGAAGTTCATTTCCGGGCCGTTCAACGAGCTTTTCGGAACAACCGAGCCGTATGGCGTGGTAAAAGACTTCTATCAGGCCGGGGTCATCCCCGTTGCCCATGCCATCCTAGGTCTCTTCATGCTGATGCAACTCATCAAGATTAGCCAGCGCATCGACTCGACGAGCACCCTTCCCGCCGTGAAGGATATCGTATTCCTCGTGGTGACCTACTGCATCCTCAGCTACTTCATCGACAACGCCCTCGACCTCGTTTCCGCCATCTACGGCATCTTCAATGACCTCGTTGGCAACGTGTCGGACAAACTGCAATCGAAAAACTGGTATGAACCCGGAATCGAAATGACCAAGGATGATGCGGCCGATGCCACGTTCGGCGGATGCTTCCTCCTTTTGATTTTCGGACTCATTTCATGGGCGGTCGGACTCGTTTTTTATGCGGTCTCAATGGTCGTTGCCCTCGGGCGTTCCGTTCAGCTCTATGTCTATGCCGCCTTCTCTCCGATTCCCATTTCCCTTCTCGGCTTCGAGGAGACGAAGCAAATCGGAATCGGTTACCTCAAGAACTTTGCGGCAGCAGCCCTCGCAGGCGTGGTCATGGTTCTCATCCTCTACCTCTACCCGCATCTTGTGACCGCCCTCGCGGTTTCCGGTGGATTGGGAAAAGCTGAGATGCTTGGTCTCGCACAGGGCGTAGAAACATTCGACTCGTTCGGTGTCATCATCAAGACTATCGCCGTTCTCATCACGACCATGATGGGGCTTGTAAAGTCCGGCTCTTGGGCGAAGGAAATCCTCGGCGCGTAGACGCTTACCGAAAACCTGCTACCACTCACCGAAGGGGCGTGCCGAAACCGGTGCGCCCCTTCCCCTTAATAAGTTATTATTGGGAGCCAAGCATCGGCTTCCGATGGAAAGGAACGCGCTATGGCATACGACACTACGGAAGCAGTGGCTAAGTTTCTGTCCGGCTTCCAGATGAAGATTACGAACCGGGAAAGGGACACCGTTGCCCCAGACTACTACGTGAAATACTTGCTCACCCTCTCCAAAGGCGGAAAGGACTTCTCCACCACCTTCGTATCTGACCCGAGGGCTTTTGGGGAGCCGACCGTCACGCAGGTCTTCTCCGCCCTCGCAGACGATGCCCTCACCTTGCGAAAATACTCCACTGACGAGTTTGTGGACAAGCTCTACGCACAGGGGGTAAAGCCATCTGCCGCCCTCCGTGCTTACGACTCCTGCAAGGAGACGAATTTGTGGATGCAGGACGAGCTGTACCTCTCCGGCTGGGAAATCGAAGAGATTTCCAACACCCTGACAAAGCAGGGGGACGAGGTAAACACTCTGGTCGAGAAGGCCGCATCCGAGCGTGCCGCGCGGTACGCCTATGACCATCCGAAGCTGCCGAAGGGTTTCGTTACCATCACGCAGCTGCAAGGAGACCTTGACCTCGGGGACTTGCGCGACGAGGTGGAGGATTTTGATTTCGACGGTGACATCACCGACGCGTTCAGCGAAACTGCCGACTATAAGGTCGATGACAACTACCATGACCTTCTCTCGTGGCTTACCGACCACACGGAGTGGTTGGAACAAGCCGAGTTCGACGGCCTTCTCGAAGGCTGCAAGGGCGATATCTACAAGATGGTTCAGATGGCGCAGTACGAGTGCTTCAAGTCCGACCTCTACGACCATCGCGAGGATATCTGCCGTTACGGCACCCTCGACCAGCTAAGGGATATGGGGGTCTATGCCATCCGGGAAAGCCTTGCAGACGAAATCTTAAACGACCTCTCCTATGATGAGGATTATGCGCCGACCGATGACGCGAAGGATACCATCATGGGTGCCGTAAGCGCCGCGTTCGAGGAGCGGTACGGGGAGGACTTCGCCGAAATCGCGACCGACTTTGGACAGGATATCGACGATATCGCAGGTCGCGCAAACCCTTATGTCCTGAGTGTGGATACGGTACGCGCCGTGAACGAAAAGGGATACGACGCGGTGTTCGCCGAGCAGTGGAAGGCCGAGCTTTCTGAGTGCGATATCGACCCGGAAGCGGTTTCCGTTGACAGCGAAGCGCACGATATGGAAAACGGCAGAAATGGGCTTGATGGTAACGCCCCGGAAAAGGATGCCCCGGAAAAGGACGATAGAGATGCGCAGCCGCCTGTAGACACCGACAACCGTTAGAAATGTGCATGGAAACGGGTGAGGGCAAGGCTCCACCCGTTTTCTGCTGAAAGGAGACTCTATGGAACCGAAACCGAAAGAGCGTATCGTCTTCGACGAAGACCTCTACTACGGAGACGAAGGCGAAAAGATGGCGATAGACGACCTCATGGAACGTGACGGTCTGACCGAGGATGAGGTGCGCGAGGACTTCACCGACGATGAGATTTTCAATCATCAGATGGAGATGAAAGATTTCGATTACGAGGAGGAGATGCGGGCACTTGCCGCCTTCTTTAACGGGGAGAAGTCCGACATGTCGGATTTCGTCAACCCTTACGGCGGCAACCACATCCTCGTGTCGGGAAGTGTTGGGCGCTGGAACGGCACGTCCACCGGCATCGCCGTCTACAAGGACTTCGATGCCGCCACCGATTGCTCTCCATCCCGTTTCGGTCAGGGCAACGTTTTCGCCGACTGCGAGATTCAGAAGGTCTGGGACGAGAACGGCACGCTTTACCTTGCCGGTGCCCACCATGACGGGCGCGTATCCGTCGAGATGCGTCAGCTCACCGATGAGGGCGAGCGCCTTTGGGGACAGCTCGATTACGAGGATTATCTGCCCCTCGAAGGGCTTACCGCCATGGGAAAGCACTATGAGCTTGGCGATGAAAACCAGTTCATCCACGACCTCTATAACAGCCCGGAACTCTGCGCCGCCCCTCGTTACGTGGAACAGTCCTTCGGATGCCCTTCTGAGGAATACGAGAAAGAGGAAGGGACGCTCCCTCACGACTTCACCACCGGCAAATGGCGCGTGCATCTTATCTACCCCGGAGAGCGTTACGGTCTCGATGGTTGCCTGACCTATGAGTTAAATGCTTACTCTGGCGCACCTGCCGCCGCCCATCGCGCGTCCTACCCCCTTGTGGAGTTCTACGATACCTCGCAGGATGCCGCACGCTTCCCGGGCGGTCAGTTCGTCTCTCGCTACTACATGACCGACCTGCTTGAGGACAATTCCATTGCCATCTCCCTCGACACGATGCTCAAGAACGGGAACCAGTTCTCCCTTGATGGCGGCATCCCCGCTTGGACGGTTGAAGGCGATGACCTTGCAAAGGTGAACGACTTTCTCAAGAAAAGCTGCATGGAGTTCTGCGGCTCCCTTCCCGGTGACGAAAAGGATGAGGACAGCTACTCCCTCACGGGGGAAGCGAAGGATGCCACTGCATCCCGTAATGGGCTGAGTAGAAACCAGATGGGGATTGAAGAAAAAGCTGCCGAGTGCAAAGAAGCCGCGACCGCCCTCGCTAACGGAAACGCCCTCTAGTAGGGATGGAATCTATGAAAAAGAATCCTGATAGCACCTTTCCGCGCGAGTTCACCACCGGAAAATGGCGCGTGCATCTCGTCTATCCCGGTGAACCCCGTGCGGACGGCTTCCCTCGCGGAAGCAAGAAGGGAAATCCCCCCTGCGCCGACACGATGGTCGAGTTCTACGATACCGAGGATAACGGGCAATTCGTAGCCAGTTTCCACATGAACACCCTGCTCGGCTACCCTTGGAACGGAATGGTCGGTGCCGACCTCGACGGCCTTGAAGCGTATGGGTTCGCTTATCCACTCAGCACACAATCCGCGACCGACTGGCTTGAGGGCGATGACCTTGCGAAGGTGAATACTTTCCTCAAGGAGACCTGCAAGGAGGTCTTCGGCATCCTGCCCGGTGCGGACGATGGCGGCTATTCCCTTTCGGGGGAAGCGAAAGAAGCCGCCCTCTCGCGCTTCGCTCTCCCGGAGAACAGGAAAGCCGCCCTCGATGTGATTCGGAAACTGAATGAGTCGAGAGACAGCAACGACAACGCCCTTTAGGCGTTTTTGGCAAGAAAGGAGAAATGAACATGGCAGAAGATTTCGGTGACAGCACGGGAAGCGGCCTTGTGAATACCGCCAAGCAGGCCGCAAAAGAGGTCGTTCAGGCCGTCGTGACAAAGGGTGCGGGCATCGGTGGAAAGGGCGGTGGCGGCATCTCCCTCTCCGGGGAAGCCAAGGACATGATGGCAGCTTCCAAACAGCTTGCAGGCGCATCTGCCGCACCTTCCCGCGAGCATCTGGTCGCAAAGCCCGACCTCTCCCGTTAGATAGAACACCAGAAAGCCAGCAAACCGCACAACCAGAAACACAGAAAGGATGATTGCCATGCAAGATAACGACTTCTGGATTGGGCAGGAGCAGATTCCCGTTGACCTTTCCCTCCTGCTTACCTACTCCAACGATGAGGACTACTGGTACGCTCCGGGGGAGTATGCGCTCAGGGTCTATACCGTCGATACTCTGAACACCAACTTCGCCCGTCCCTGCTTCGCGTTCGGTGAGCGCACGTCCGACCCGGAGATGGAGGATGTTTCCGGTGCTATCGAGAACACCCTCCACGAACTTCTCGATTCCGGTGCGACCCCCGAGGACGTGTACCGCATCATGGGACTCGTTAAGGAGAGCGAACTTTCCCCCGAGACCAAGGAAGCTGACAGCTATCTTCCCATCGACCTCGGCTATTGCATCGACGGAAATATCGTCTCCTATGAAGCGGTGCCGGAGAGTGTTGCGACGGTGCCTGAAAACGTAGACTACCCACGTTACGCGGAAGCGATGGAGAGCCATGTGCCGCTTCCCATCGCTACGCAGATTGCTAAGCATGATTTCTCTCACAGGCAGGCGGATATCCTCATGGAAGCCGCCCGTAACCCGCACGTCTCGCCCGAGACGCTTGAGACGATAGCCGACAAGACCCTTTCGTCCGGTAAGATGCGCGGTCTTCTGGATATCGCTTCTGTCGGCAAGAACCCCCTCGATTTTCACAATATGGACGAGCAGACACTTAAGGCGGCTGTTTCCGTGCTGTTCCACGGCGGCAAAGACCTCCCCGTGACGGAGCTTGACCTTGCGCAGCTGCGTTCGGTAGACCTCGCGCTGATGGACGGGGCTTCCCCCGCCGAAGCCATGCGTGCAGCCGAGAAGTCTGCATCCGCCGAGCCGGAAGTGCCTGCCGCATCTCTCGCATCCGAAGCCCGCGACGCGAAGGCCGCTCGCACCGAACTCGATAGCCAGTCGGAGACGAAGGATGCCCCGGCACGCACGGAAAAGGCAGATGGCTCCCTGTGACAAAGCCGTTTCATGGGCAGAAAGGAGGACACCTATGACACCTGACGGAAAAACATTCGACCCGGAAACCGTTACCGACAAACAGCTCGTTCAGTACGAACAGGCCATCGACCGTGGCCTAACCGAAGCCGACGCGATGCGCCTGACCGAACACGAGTACAACGGCTTTCAGGCCAATGCCATCATCGCCGCCGCGCTGAACCCGGCGGTGGGAGAAGACGTGCTGGATGCTCTCGCGACCCCCAAGTACACCGCAGCGCAGATGACGGCCATCGCGAAAATCGCCATCAGGGGCGGAGACTTCGCACGCTTCCTAGACCCGCAGATGGACGCACGGCGCATGGAAGCCGCCTATCTGGTCGTGGCGCACGGTGGGAGCGACTTGCCTGTGGAACGTCTCTCCCGCTCCCAGCTGCTCACCATCAACAACATCCTCCTGCAAGGCCTTCTCCCCTATGAGACCGTCCGCGCCATCGCGAAGCCCGCGTTTACCCCTGAGAGCATGGAGGTCATCGCCGCCGCCATGGAAAACGCACGTCATGACCCCTATACCGGTGAGCACTCGCTGACCGAAGCGCAGGTGGCGCGTATCATGAACCCGGAATACAGGCCGGAGCAGCAAATCGCGCTTCTTGCCGCCATGCGCGGGCAGACCCCGGTTGCAGACCTGAGCGATGCGGACTTTGCGGGGCTGTTCCCGGCTTCCCTTTCCGTAGAGCAGATGAGCGCCTGTGCCTATGCCGTGAACCGGTGCGGGTATAACGCGCCACTTCTCATGATGACCATGCAGGCGTGCGCGGACATGAACGCGCAACAGCTCATGGCCGTCTTCGATGCAACGGCGGCAGAGTTTTCCGATGCCACTATGGCAAAGGTTTCCACAATCCTTATGCACACCCCAGCCCTTACCTCCCAGCAGATGCGCTATCTGCTCGCGGAAGCTAGGGACGGCACCCCGTTTCCAGCTCTGGAATCCATGAAGGATTATCTGCTGGCACAGGTGGAACCCGAAAAGGCACAGGTTGCCGAAACCGGTGTCAAGTCCGAGTCCCGTGACATGGCATCCGGCAAGGAGGCACTTGCGGAGCAGACGGGACTCGATAGCACCCAAAAAATCAATCAGAACAAGGAGATGGAATAGATGACCGATAATTTCAAGGAGATAGGTTCCCTGTTCGGCAGGGAAGGCGCGGGCGCAGGCTTCGCCAAACAGACGGATAAGGAATCCTTCACCTATGCCTTCGCTTGGCCGGAGGGGGATACTTGGGCAACCCTCACCGGATACCTGAATCTCGATGAGCAGCCGGAGGAGTACGTGCGCCGCGTGCTGCAAGACGGCGGATTCCGCTCCGATTGGGGCAACCCGGATTACGACCCCATCGGTGATTTCAAGGAGACAGCCGGTGACGAATACCGGATTCCTCTCCTGAAAGTCCTGCTCCGGGAGCAGCTGGAAAGCCGCTACGAGGTCGCAAACCATTTTTCGACGATGAACCGCGCCCGCGTGGAGCTTTCCGCCTTTATCCAGAACGAAGGCGGCGCACCGCTTCCCGAAGACGCGCTCGGTACTCCCGAAGAACAGGGTATCCGTGCCATGCTCATCGCCACCGGCGAACCTCCGCGCGAGGTGACCCTTCTGCCGGATAAAAACGGCTCCACCTTAAAACCGCTGCAAGCGCTGGTGGGTGGAAATATCGAGACTTTCGATATCGCTTTCGGCGAGGAGGTTTCCCTTTACGTGAACGAGGAGGGTCTGTTCACCTGCCCGCCAAATCGTGCCATTTTCGCCACCGAGGAGATGGCAAAAGCCGGATATCTCTCCCAGCTCGATTACTCGAAGGTCGTGGAGATGGGAGATTTCTACACCGTTCTAAACGGCGATATCGTAGCCGTGGGGTTCGACCCAGAGACAGGGGAGAGCCGGTCGCTCACGGATGGAGAGACTGCCCGCGTGGAAGGGTACTTCACCGTTATCAGTAGACCCGGAAGCGGGGCGAAGGCTGTCGATGATATCCGGCACGGTATCACTCCGGGTAGCTACGACATTTCCGTGGAGAGCCACGACTGCACATCCGGCAGGAACGCGCTCGCGGCGGATGCACCTGCAAGGGATGCGCCCGGAAGGGGTGACCAGAACATCGGGTAGAACCCGAAGTGACAAAAAACAGAAAGACAGGATGCCGCATCCCGTATGGGAGCGGCATCTCCACAAATGCGAAAAAGAACGGGAGGTGCGAATGATGAAAGCAGAAAAAGGCTCCGAGATTATCACGACCATCTGCGAGTACGAGAACTCCGTGGCAATGCCGGATAATGAACGCCTGACCTATCTCGACACGTGCGGCATCGCCCGCCTTAAGGATGGGAACGGAAATGTAAAAGCACAAGAAGCCTATGCGAACAGATGCAGCGAGTACCTGCGGTTCGGACACGAAGTTGACCTTGCCGCCTGCGGCGCATACAGCCCCTACGATGCTCTGAAAGTCTGCGACACGCCGGAGATATTCTTGAAGACCGGGTTCGAGCAGCGCCCCATGCTCTACACGCAAAAGCATCTCTTTCAGGCTCTCACACCGAAATCCGATTACAACCCCCACCGGCACGGCTTCTCCATCGAACAGGTAAAGCGTTTTCCCGAGCTTCTTGCTTCCCCGGTGGTTCTCGCCAACAGCCCGACCAGGGACGATGTTCTGCTTGCCATCCTTCTCGCGACCGATGCCTACGACACCCCGCTCATCGCGGGCATCAAGCCGGACGGCACGGGAAACTACGGGGAGCGCGAAGTGGAGACGAATATGGTCTTGAGCGTCTACAGCAGGCAGAACTTCATCCGTTACTTCGCTCTGTTACGGGATATGGATGCCTTCGTGTTCGTAAGCGGCAGGAAAATCGAAGCGCTCGAAGACCTATCCGGGCTTCCGCTTGCGGAAAATTGCTCCGGTCTCGATATTGACAGGATTCTGCAACGCCCGAAGTGCCTTGGATAGATACGCAGACTGTTAACGATTACCGGCTGGATAGGGGATATTAACCTTCGTCCCTTAAATGAAGCAGAAAGGAGAAAACCATATGAGCAAATTAGTCATCGCGGAAAAGCCGATGCTCGCCCGCGATATCGCCCGCGCCATCACGGGAAAAGAGGTGTCCGAAAGCGCCCGCCTTCCCATCTCGGGAAACGGCTACACGGTCTGTGCCTGCGCCGGCCACCTTTTGGAACTGGTAAAACCGGATGCCATCGACCCAAAATGGGGAATGCCTTGGAGCCTTGATGTACTCCCTATCGAGGTTCACGACTGGCCGAAGGAACCGGCGGTCGATAAGAAGACCGGAGAGAGTAAGAAGCCCCTCATAGACCAGATTGCGGGACTCCTTAAAACTTGCGATTCCGTCATCGCCGCCGGTGACCCGGACGATGAGGGGCAGCTTATCGTGGACGAGCTTTTGGACTACCTCGGCTACGCCGGTAAGGTCGAGCGCGTCTACGTGAACGACAACATCGAGAAGAACATCGTGAAGGCATTCGACAAGCTCGTGCCCAACGACTCCTGCCGGGGTGCTGGCAACGCCGCCTATGCCCGACAGATGGCGGATATGTGCTTCGGCGTGAACGAGACGAGACTCGCCACCAAGCGTCTTGACGGCCTGTTCACCGTCGGACGCGTGCAGACCCCGACGCTGGGGCTTGTGGTGAAACGCGACGAAGCCATCGCCCACCACGTCACCCGAAAGTTCTACGAGCTGTTTGCAAGCGGTGATTCGGATGCCGGAGAACTTACCTTCAAGTATCTGCCGGGAAAGGAGCTGCTTGCCGGTGAGAAGCATCTGTTCGAGCGGCATACGCTGGAAGCCCTTAAGGAAAAGCTCGACGGACGCGACCTGCACTTTGAAACGACCGTATCGAAAAAGCAGGAGAACCCGCCGCTTCCCTACAACTTGACCGTGCTGCTTTCCGACATGAGCGAGCGCTTCGGCTTCACTGCCGCGCAGACTCAGCAAATCACGCAGGATTTGCGTGATAAGTACAAAGCCATCACCTACAACCGCTCCGATTCCCAATACCTCAAGGAAGAGCACCGAGAGCAGGCACCGGCAGTCCTTGCGCAGGCGATGAAGAACCTCGGCGTGCGCTGGCCTTTGGATTACCGGCTCCACTCCAAGGCGTTCAACGATGGGAACGTGACCGCCCACCACGGCATCATCCCGCAGGAAGCGGATGCGCCCGTGTCCGCGATGGAACCGGACGAAGCCAAGGTCTACACCGCCATCTGTGAGCGCTATGCGATGCAATTTCTTCCTCCCGCCGTGTACGACGTGAGCGAGAGCACGGTAAGCGTGGACGGCGGAACGCTTAAGCTCACCGCGAAGCGCCTTTCGGACGCGGGGGTCACGGCTGTCTTCCCGAACGTCTTGAACAGTCGTGTCAGAGAGGATTCCGATACAGGGAACCCATGGGTTCCCGCAGGAAGCCACACCCTTGCCGGTATCTCCTGTTCAATCACGGAAGGGGAGACCACCCCGCCCGCACCCTATACGGAGGGCACCCTCATCACAGACATGGCATCCATCGCGAAGTACGTCAAAGACCCGGAAATCCGGGAAATCCTTAAGCGTAAGGATGACGGCAAGAAGGGCGAACACGGCGGTATCGGAACGACGGCCACCCGCTCCTCCATCATCGAGGGTCTGAAAACCCGTGGCTACCTTGAGGAACGAAAGGGAAAGGTTCGAGCGACCGATAAGGCCAAGGCGTTCTACGCACTCCTCCCGCCGGAGATTCGCGGTGCAGACGTGACCGCAAGATGGTGGCTCATCCAACAGGATATCGCAGACGGCAAGGCGGACGTGAACGCCCTGCAAGATTCCGTCATCGAGGTCTTCAATCACCACCGCGAGACCGCCTACGTGGGCGCATCCATCGCAGGTACCGGAAAGACCGTAGTGGGCAATTGTCCGAGGTGCGGCAAGGACGTTATAAAGACCGGCTCCATCTACGCCTGCTCCTCCATCAAGAACGAGAAGCAGGAAGACGGCACTTGGAAGGAGGTCGCGGGCTGCGGGTTCAAGTTGTTCGGCTTCTGCACCAAGAAGTTCACCGAGAAGCAGGCCGCATCTCTTCTTGATGGGAAGGTGGTCTCGCTAAGGGGCTGCAAGTCCAAGGCCGGGAAGACCTTTGACTGCAAAGTCGTTCTTCAAAAGGATGGGTCGGTAGAACCCATTTTCACACCGAGAAAACCCACGAAGAAAGGCCGCAGGTAGCGGCAGAAAGGAAGGAATGGCATGGCAACACTCCTATCACCGGATATGCTTCCCGAGGATATTCGGAACATGGATTTCGGGCAGGCTTCCATGCCCCACGCGCCAGAAGCCCAGACCCCGGAAGTGCCCTACGATACGACCACATCCGCACCAGACCGCCCTGCCATACCACTCTCCCCGGACATGCTTTCCGGGAACCTGCGAGGAAACGACAGTGAGAAATCGGGCATCGAGTTCTCCTTCGATGCTTTCGGATACACCCAGCAGGTCGAACTCGTCAGGGAGTCCTATGCAGACGGAAACCTTGCAGTGACCGCCTATCTCTCCGACCCAACCGACGAATCGTTCGGTCAGCCTTGGAGCAGCGTTACCGTGAACTTCGGTTCCCCACTGCAACAGGACGCGACCGTTTTCCTCGACACCAATAACATGGGAGAAGCGATGCTCTCGAAAATCTCCCAGCTCGGAGCCTTCACCGGCCAGTTCATGCGTTCGGGATTCTGCTCCTACCCGGCCTTCACCTTCGATACCGAAGTCATGGGCAACATGCGCGACTTAAACGAGTTCGCATCGGCAGACCACAGCAGCCTTGCCGAGATGCGGGGCGCGTGCCACGCGGCACTCGAAAACGTATACGGCAGCGAGTTCACGGATGCCTTGGAAAGCGGTTACGACCTGAACGCCGAATCCCATGACTGCGCTTCCGGAAGCGCCGTGCTCGAAACCTGCGATACGACCCGTGCGGAACAACCCATGAACCATGCGAAAGGGGTGCGATAGGCATGAGCCGCTTTCACTCGAACCGGACTTGCATCCGTTCGCCGACAGCTATCCCAAGCAGCCAAAGCACACCATTGTGCTAAAATCGGGTACCGTATACGCACCGCGCGGGACTACCCGTTCCGCACAGACAGAAAGGATGAAAAAACATGCCCAAGAAGACACCGGAGCCAGAGCAGGCTCCCAAGGCAGACAACTACGCCAAAATCAACATGCCCGCCGCCTTCCTCACGCCCCACGACATTCAGACAAGTGACGGGCGCACCTTCGAGAAGTGCTTCGTTTCCTTCCCCAAGGGGACGAAGGTGAACGGCATCGACGTGAGCGGCTTCTCAACCGATGTGTTCCTCTCCGACTACATGAAGAAGGACATGCTTGAGAAGGGACGCGCCACGGTCTCGTTCAAGAAGGACGAGCCGGTGCCCATCTGGACGGGGAAGAAGGACGATGCCGAGCACCCGTATCAGCGCTACGAGGTGAAGGCCACCGACCTCACCCACGCACTCAAGGTGGCACAGGACTCCTATAAGGCCGAAAAAGCCGCAGAGCGTGCCGCCGCAAAGGACGGCGTGAGCCTTGCGGGCGAAGCGCGCGACATGGAGACCGGGAAGGACGCGCTCGCAGGCGATGACCCCGCCAAGTCCACCAAGTCGCGAACTGGGCAGGATATTGCCCAGTAGTACAGAGGAAAGAGGTGACAGTTCATGGTAATCGAGGTGCTCTACAAGTCCTTCCGCTACGAGAAGTTCGACTCGTCTGCCCAGACGAACTCCGAGCCGTTCCGCGCGAAGGGAACGAACATCCTTACCGACTGGAACCTCTACCTCGGTGCCCTTGAGGAAAACGGCATCATCCTCGCAGAGCACTGGTATGACGGAAATCCGCAGCACGCAGGCGGGCAGGTGACCCTTGAGGGCACCAAGGTTCCCGCCGCCACCCGTCAGGTCGGGAGCGCCATGCTCCTCGTCTCGCCAGATGAGCTGGACGATGTGGTCTGGCTCAAGAAGGACGGCGAAAAGCTCCTGTGGCGGGAGGGCGATGAGCTGATAAACGGTGAGCGGTTCTTCGCCATGGAGCAGCTGTGTTACTCCGATGCCACAGTGCAATCAATCAACCGTCGCGCCATCGCCGTGTTCGACTACTTGAAGCACGCGCACCCGACGTACCCGGATGATGAGATTGCCCGCATCATGGGCTACACCGAATCCGCCATCGAGCGCATCCGCGATGCAGAAATCTCTCAGGACGAGGGTTTCGTGGACGATGACGGGGAAGGTCAAAACGAGGAAGACAACACCGGGGCTATCGGCGGATATGACTTCGGTTAGAGATAGAACGAAACGAGAAACGCAGTTCAAACGAACCACCAACGAAGCTACAGAAAACCACGCAAACAAGGAAGGAGAAAAGAACACATGAAGATTCTCGGACGAATCAGGAAATCTAAGGTGCTCACTGCGGTCATGACCGCAGTGCTCATCCTCCAATCAGCCTGCCCCACCGGGCTTGCCTATGCCGCCGAGCAGGCGCGTTCCAGTGCGGTGCTCACGGTGACCGCATCTGTCGATGACCTCGATGAGACGCTTCCGACCCTCAAAAGCCCCACTGACTTTACCGCAGGCTCGGCTATCGGCACCTGCCCCGCGTTTTGGGTCGCGAACGATGACGGCACTTCCTATGTGGAAGCCCTCATGGCGAAGAAACAGAAGCAAGGTCTTGCGCTCAACTGGTACAACGAAGAGACCGGTGAGTCCTTCGACTGGTACAAGACCAAGGTGACCAAGAGCACCAGCGTCATCGGCAAGTGGGAGAAGTACGACGTTTCCGTCACCTTCTCTGCCAACGACGGCACCACAAAGTCCGATACGGAGACCGTTCCCTACGGGCAGTCCTACAAGCAGGCGTTCGGTAAGGAGAAGGCCGCTCCCGCGACCCGCAAGGGCTATGAGTTCGACGGCTGGTACGACTCCTCCACCAACAAGAAGTTCGACTTCACCAAGAAGCTCACCGACCCCACGGTCTCCGTCTACGCCAAGTGGAACCTCAAGGATGCCGTGGAGGTTGCTCCTACGGACGCTTCGCGCCCCGCGCAGACCGCGACCGGCACGTGCACCATCAACGGCACGTGGTTCGGTTCTCCCTTCGAGTGGGGTTCCATCGCACGCTTCAATCTCTCGAACTTCACCGGCGAGCTTGCCGGCGCTTCCATGAACGACGCACAATGCGTGGACTCCGGCGCGGAGAACCCCTATCTCGCTGGCCGTCGCACGGCAAGCTATCAGGCCACCCTCGCCTCGTTCGATGAGACCACGGGCAAGGCCGTCTATGATGTGTACGTGTATCCGGCAGGCCATGCCACCGGCGATATGTACGTGAAGCGCCCACCCTATCCCGCAAGCCAAGGAACCCAGCAAGGCGTGCAGCGCATCCATGCCACCGCGACCGTCTACAAGGTCGTGAAGGGCTACATCGAGCTTCAGAAGGCTTCCACCTGCACCAACGTCTCCGACAACAACAAGCTCTACAGCCTTGCCGGAGCGGAGTTCTCCATCTACGACGCTTCGGGCAAGTTCGTCCAGAAGCTCACCACCAACGAGAAGGGCGAGACCGGCAGGAGCGGGCTGCTGACCGCTGGCACCTACACGGTCAAGGAGACCAAGGCACCGGAGGGCTACTACGCCGCCGATGACTTCACCGTCAAGGTGAACGCCGGTCAGGTCACCAAGAAGACCGTCGGCGATAAACCTTACGATGACCCTATGTATATGCTTGTCGGCAAGTTCGACGGCGAGAAGACCTACAACGGCGCTGGGAACCTCCCGCAGGGTTCCGCCACCCTCGCCGATGCCGAGTTCACCGTCGATTACTACGACACCTTCGACTACGACAACTACGATGACCTCAAGAAAGCTGATATCGAGCCGACGCATAGTTGGACGTTCAAGACAGACGAAGACGGCTTTTCATATTTCGATGCCGAGCATTTCGTTTCAGGTGACTCTCTTATCTACAACGGCGCAAACACCCCGACCATTCCTCGCGGCACCATCGTTGTGCGCGAGACCAAGGCACCCAAGGGCTACCTCAAGAGCAACGCCGTCAGCTTCCAGAAGATTATGGAAGGCTCTGACATTTCTGCTCTCAAGACCTATAACCTTGCCGAGGTTCCCGAGCAGGTCTACCGCTCCGACTTCGAGTTCACCAAGAAGGCCGAGAACGGCTCCGACCGCCTTGCTGGCGTGCCCTTCAAAGTGACCTCCCTCACCACCGGCGAGTCCCATATCGCCGTGACCGATGAGAACGGCTATTTCAGCTCCGCATCCTCTTGGAATGCCCATGACGGCAACACCAACGCGAACGACTGGGCGCTGACCGCCGATGGCACCATCGACAGCGCAAGGCTCGATGCGACTGCCGGTTTCTGGTTCGGCAACAACACCGTGGCCGGTGAGGACGGAAACGCCACCACCGGCGATGCCCTCAAGGCCGACAACTCCCTCGGTGCCCTGCCCTTCGACACTTACAGTGTCGAGGAGCTTCGCTGCACCGCGAATGAGGGGCACGCGCTGGTGAACACCACCGTCACCGTCAGCCGCAACGGTGCTTCCATCGACTTCGGAACTCTCGATGACCCGGAGCCGGAAATCCACACTACCGCCTATGACGCATCCGACAGCGACCACTACATCGGTGTCGGCACCGTCAAGGTCTCCGACAAGGTGGAGTACAGCCACCTCGTCGCTGGCAAGAGCTACACCGTCACCGGCGAGCTGCGCGATGCCGAGACCGGCGATGTGCTCAAGGTGAACGGCAAGACCGTGACCGCTTCCCAAACCTTCACGGCTGAGAAGTCCAACGGTTCCGTGACCGTCGATTTCAGCTTCGACAGCTATGGTCTTGCGGGAAAGACCCTCGTGGTCTATGAGACCCTGACCGATGCGTCCGGCTCCAAGCTCGCCGAGCACAAGGACAAGGACGATGTGTCCCAACAGGTGACCGTCCTCAAGCCGGAAATCGGTACCACCGCCACCGACAAGGCGGACGGAGACAAGAACGTGGTCTCCGAGCCGGAAGCCACCATCACCGATACCGTGCGCTACGTAAACCTGACCCCCGGCAAGACCTACAAGGTCACCGGCACCCTCTATGAGAAGGTCAAGGGCAAGGACGGCAAGGTCACCGAGAAGAAGTTCACCGTGAACGGCAAGGACGTGACGGCTGAGACCGAGTTCACCGCCGAGAAGTCTTCCGGTGAGGTGGAGGTCACCTTCACCTTCGACGCTTCCGCCATCAAGGATGGCACCGAGCTTGTTGCCTTCGAGACCGTTTCCAGCGACGGGCACGAGATTTGCGCTCACGCGGATATCGAGGACGAAGGCCAGACCGTGACCGTCACCAAGCCCGAGGTCGGCACCACCGCCACCGACGGGTTCGATGGAGACAAGAACGTGGTTGCGGACACCGATGCAACCGTCACCGATACCGTCCACTATAAGAACCTGACCCCCGGCCAAACCTATAAGGTCACCGGCACCCTCTATCAGAAGGTGACCGATAAGGACGGCAAGGTCACGAAGAAGAAGCTCACCGTTGACGGCAAGGACGTGACTGCCGAGACCGAGTTCACCGCCGAGACCTCTGACGGCGATGCGACCGTGACCTTCAAGTTCGATGCTTCCGGCATCAAGGACAAGACCCCTCTCGTCGCGTTCGAGTCCCTTTCCTACAAGGATAAGGAGCTTTGCGCCCACGCGGATATCGAGGACGAAGACCAGACCGTGACCGTCAACCAGCCCTCCGTGGGCACCACCGCCACCGACAAGCTGGATGGCGATAAGACGGTCATCGCAGATGCCGAGTCCTCCGTTACCGACGAGGTTGCCTATGACCACGTGCTCACCGGTAAGTCCTACACCATGGCCGGTATCCTGATGGATGCTAAGACCGGTCTTCCCGTCCTGACGGGCGAAGGTGCGAAGAAGTTCACCGAGGATGACCTCGTGAAGTTCACCACCGGTCTGTTGGACGTTCTGGGATTCAAGTCCGATTCGGATGAGGATGGCATCGACTGGTCGGCTGTCAATTCGCTCCCGACTGCAAGCATCGACCTCTCCAAGGTGACGGCTTACGCGGAGGTGAACAAGGAACTCCTCTCCTGCCTTGTCTACCAGACGGCGGAGTTTACGTCCGAGAAGGAGTCCGGTTCCATCGACATGGACTACACCTTCAACTCCAACGACGTCATCGACCGCCTGTCCGGCGAGACCAAGAACCTCGTGGTCTTCGAGGTCATGTTCAAGGGCAGCATCGAGAACGCTACCGATGAGACTCCCGTTTCCATCGTCGCGAGCGAATGCGATAAGGACAACGAGGGACAGACGGTGAAACTCGCCCCGAGTACCATCGGTACCACCGCGACCGACAAGTCCGACGGTGACCATGAACTGATGGCTGGCAAGGATGCCGTCATCACTGACGAGGTGAAGTACGAGGGTCTTATCCCCGGCAAGGAGTACACGCTCCATGCAACGCTCATGGATAAGAAGACCGGCGAGCCTTTGAAGGTTGCCGACAAGGGCGTGACCGCCGAACTCAAGTTCACGCCGAACAGCGAGAACGGCACGGTCTCCATCAACCTCGGCGAGTTCGATGCAACCTCCCTCGACGGTCATACACTGGTTGTCTTCGAGGAGCTGACCAAACAGAGCGATATCGACAGCAAGACCACGGACGTTACCGTGGCGGAGCATAAGGATATCAACGACGAGGGACAGTCCGTGACCGTCACCTCGACCCCGGCAGGCTCCACCTACGGAAAGACCGGCGTTGACATGACGAACATCGCCATCGGCATCGGCATCCTCCTGATTGCCGCAGGCTGCGCGACCGCTTACGGCATCAAGAGCCGCAAGACCACCAAGGGCGATGCGGACGAGAGCGCAGAGGATAACACCGAAGCCTAGTGCCCGTAACGCCTGAAACCGGCAGGGTGCCGCGACACTCCGGCACCCTGCCTTCCTTTTTAATTTGAAAGGGGGATACACCCATGAAGGACGATAAAGAGAACGATATCGAGATGAACGACGGGGATTCCGCCGAAGCGCCTGCGGATGGGAACAACATGCAGGCAAACCCGGAAAGCGAGAAGAAGCCGCATAACCGGAAGGTCATCGCCGCCATCTGCGGCCTTGCCCTCGTCGCGCTCATCGGCGGCGGTGCCTATTATGGCATCAGCCACCAAACCGGTGCAGGCTCCACGACCGAATCCGCACAGGCGAAGGATTCCAAGGAAAGCGGTTCCGATAGCAAGGAGCAGTCCCACACCCACGATTGGTCTATCACCTATAAGACCGTACACCACGACGCGGTGACCCATACGGAACATGTGGAACCCGTCTATCAGAATCAGACCACCTACCATACCGTTTGCAATGAGTGCAAGCAGGTCATCGACGGCAAGGCCGATGAGCACATCAAGCAGACCGGTCACTCCGGCTACTCCACCAACGTCCCCATCACCGATGAGGTCATGGTGAGCGAGGGCTATGACAAACAGGTCACCGACACCCCGGCTTACGATGAGACGGTCATCGACAAGCTGGTCTGCACCACCTGCGGAGCGACGAAGGATGCCCCGCAGGCCACATCGGATGCCGCCAAGTAATTCAGATGGCCAGATTGGGAAATCATAACCGGAAATCCCGTGCGGCTTTTGCGGCAGCGGCGATCTTCTTGGCCGTCGCTGCCATCCTTTTCGGCGTGCTGCTTCATTTCTATCAGGACGCAAGTCCATCACCGTCACCAAACGGCACGCCGCAGGAAACCGCCACGGAAAGCGCAGGGGGTCGGGAATCCGAGTTCCCTACTGTTGATTGGGATTACTGGAAGAGTGTGAACGGGGATGTTATCGGATGGATAACCGTGCCGGGGACGGATATCAACCATCCTATCCTGCAAGCCCACGCATCTGACCCGGATTACTACCTGCATCACGATATCTACCGGAACTACAACCCCTTGGGTGCGCTCTATCTCGACGCAGAATGCGAGAAGGAGGGCTTTCAAAGTCCGAATGCCGTCATCCTCGGACACAGCCTGCGTATCGGTGGTGCCATCACCTGTTTCGGAAACATCCAGAACTACAGCGATAAAACTTTCGCATCAGAGCACGCCAAGGTACTCATCCAGACACCGGAAAAGAAGATGCGCTACACCGTGCGCTTCGCCAACATCGTGAAGGGATGGGAACCGACCAAACGGACGGCGTTTGCCGGTGAATCGGATTTCCGAAGTTGGTACGATTCCTCGCGGGAATCTGCCGCCATGGTACTCGATACCGATTCCGAACCGAATCAGGTCATCTCCCTCGTCTCCTGCTCCTATAACTTCTGGAAGCAGAACGAGCGGACGGTCGTGACCACCAGTATCGACCAAAAACAAGCGCAAACGGAAACCGTTTCGACCGAATCCCGTCAGACTGGCTCTGATGCCGAATAAGGGCAGGTTTCAATCCGTTCGCACCCACGCTACAAACGTACCGTCAAGACCCCGCAGATGCGATTCTGTGGGGTCGTTTTCTTAGAATATGTCGGAAAAGCGGCAGCTATCGTATAATTTCAATGAACTTTCCCGGAAAGGAGACCATGATGAAATCTAAGCAGAAGCAGACTCCTACGGAGATTGTTGATAACCAGCGTCAGGCCGTCGTTGAGAAAATCATCGAGGACATGAAGCGCGACGGGCTTCGTTGGGCAGAACCGTACCTGCCCTCCCTAACACCGCACAACCCCGTCTCCGGCACCGTGTATCAGGGCGGAAACCGTGTGCATCTTGGCTTCATCGGGTTCATGCGCGGCTATACGGACAACCGGTGGGCTACCTTCAACCAGATAAAGGATGCCGGTTGGCACGTGAAAAAGGGTGCCAAGTCCGCGCTCATCGAGAAATGGAAGCAGTTCGCCTTCTACAAGGAAAACGAGGATACCGGTGAGAAGGAGCTTGCGGGGCGCTATCCGAAGCTCGTCGGCTATTGGAACGTCTTCAATGCGGAAGATATCGAGGGCATTCCGCCAGAAAACCCCCCCGTCCACCAGAATGACCGGACAGCTATCATCGCCCAAAACCTTGAAGAATCTTCCAGATGCCCAGTCATCGAGAGCACCAGCTATCTCGGCAGCGCCGCCTACTCTCCGGCTACAGACCGCATCCTCATCGCCCCGCGAGAGACCTTCCGCTCGGACGAAGCGTTCACCCGCGTCCTGCTGCATGAGATGACTCACTCTACCGGACACCCTTCCGCCCTCGCCCGTGAACTCGACACCCGCTTCGGAAGCCCTTCCTATGCTGAGGAAGAGCTGGTCGCGGAGCTTGGAAGCCTTTTCCTTTCCGCAGACCTCGGTATCCAGAGCACCGATTTGGAGGGCGAGTTCTACGAGAACCACGTCTCCTATCTGCAATCTTGGATGAATGCATTGGAAAACGACCCTTCCTATCTCTTCAAAGCCGCATCGAAAGCCGACCATGCGGACACCTTCATCATGGAGCGCTACGAGGAGGAACTGGGAAAGAACATCGAGATTGACGCACCGGAACTGGAAGAGGAGGTATCGCTTGCCGGGGAGAGTCATGACATGGCAAGTGCATCCGAACACCAGCCGGAAAGCGAGATGCCGGAAAACGTTCTCTCCACCGTTCTGTAACATGCGTTTGCCAAGAAAGAACATGTGTTCAAGTTCTATATTGCCGTAACACCGGCATTATAGTATAATGGTAACATATGATAACAGCCATCTGGCGGAAAGGACGATAGGTATGGCAGAAATAGAAAAGAGACCTTGGCGCTTCACCATCGAGTTCGATGAGGAGAAGGCAAAAAGGAACGGCTACAACGTAGATGACCTCTACGATTGCGTGGGAAAATACGCGGAGCAAATGGGTAACGTCCGCATCGGTCTTGGTACTTGGCAGGCAAAGAACCGAAAGGTGCAGTTCGGAGCGCAGTGCCCTGTTTGCGCGACTCTATCCAAACAGCATTGGGTGATGCAGAACATTAAGTCATGGCGCACCTATGAAGATATGAACGAACCTGATGGCGAGGACTATTTGAACATTGTCCGCCGCCACAGCCCGGAACGCATCCGCGAATAGAAATCGGTAAGATTGGAGCCGGTCGTGGAATTGGATAGGAAAGAGTTTCACTTCGACCTTGACGTTGATAGTCTAAAACGTACCTATTCCGACCATGACAGCTCCTCATGGAATGCCGCATGGTCAGATATCCGCGAGCTTCTGGAAGAACATGGATTTGAAAAACCGCAGTATTCAGGCTATGAATCTGTCGGCAAAATGAGCTATCTGGAAGCCTACCATGTGATAGATATCCTATCCGACAAGCTCCCCTGGTTCAGTAGCTGCATGAAAGCGGCCACCTTCACGGAAATCGGTGAAAGCTACGATGTGAAGGAGTTTCTTGAAAAAGGAATGCAGTTATCCCCTTCCTCTCTTCACGACACCCGTAAGGAGCTTCATTTCGATTTGGGAACGGCTGCGCTCAGTGAGAATTACGGCTCCATCAGGCCGAACGCTTGGCGCGGTGCTTGGACGCTTATCCGCATCTTCATGGAGCGCAACGGATTCGTCCACACCCAGTTTTCCGGGTATGAGTCGAAAACGGTAATGTCGATTGACAGGGCAATGGCCGTCATGGAGGAATTGCAACAGAGATATCCTTGGTTCAAGGACTCCCTTCTCGCCGCATCGCTCACCGAGGTCGGCGAACGCCACGATGCCCTCTCCTATATCAAGGGTTCCAGTGGCACCATCGTTCCGGTGCCCACCCATTCGCTTGGGCTTGAGGAGCCGGATTTCTTCGGTTCCGAAATCGGTGATATGAAGAGTGTGACCGCAGAGCTATCGAAACGGAACGGGTTGGAACCACCGAAAGACCTGAACAACGAGCATTAGAAAAAGCCCCGTCCATTTGGTCGGGGCTTTCCTTGTCTGAAACAGACGATTGTTTTTTCTTTCAAGTTACTTCGTGGCACCGCAGGAAGAGCACTTGTACCCGGTGGTCACGGTCTCCTCCCATGCTGCACTCACCTGCACTTGTTCATCATATGCATCGGACACCTTTACCTGCTCGTCGTAAGCAGCCTGCACAGTACGAGTTTCTGAATGACAGCTTTGACAATTACCGCCACTCAAAGCTGCTGCCTTAAAATGAGCTGCTTCGTTACCGGTAATGTCCTGTCCGCATTGACTGCAAATATTAACAGTCTTGGTCACCGCATCGTGGTGAACGGTCTTGTACTGCGCATCGTGATGGACGGTCTTGTACTGCGCGTCGTGATGGACGGTCTTGGTCTGGGCAACCCAGTTGTGCTGGTGCGCCGGGGTGTCATCCTTCTTCGAGGAGCTACCGGAGTTGCTATTGTTGCTTCCGCTCGGCTTGCTGTCCGACTTATTTCCAGAGCCGTTGTTTCCGCTATCGTTCTTGGAACCGGAATCGTTCTTCTTGTTGTCGGAGGTCTCCGGGGTCTTCGCATCGGACTTGTCCTCCTTGGCGGTCTCCTCGGCCTTCCCGGTCTCCTTCTCGACGGCATCCGTATCGGCGTTCGGATTGCTGCTGATATTGGTCTGGAAGATGTAAACCACCTTCACGCCGCGCTCTCCGGTCAGCGTTGAATCTCCCATCCTCACGGCTTCCGCAACATCCTTGGCAATGGCCGTCAGGTCATCCTTCGTCACCTTGTCCGCATCCACCTTTTCGAGCGTGATGACGGTACCGTTCGTTTTCTTGTCATCTTTCCCGGCCTTGACCTTACTGGACGCGGCCTTATAGGTAGAGCCGTCCGCGTTCACCGGCGGGATGAGGGTGACGGTGTAGGTGCCGGACTTGCCGACCTTCACGGTCACCTGCTTGTTCGCGGCGATGGCGGTGTAGAAGTCTACTTCCCCGTCCGCATCCTCTATATGGGCGATAACGGGCGTGGAAGTGTCCGCATCCCAGCCGTCAGCCTTTACCTCAAGGGTAAGTACCATGTCCTGCTTCTCATCGTCCTTTGACTGGGACACCGCAGGGGCATTGGAATCTCCCGTCCAACTGGCATGTGAGATGGCGTAAGCCCCGCCGCCGATGAGAAGCGCCGCACAGAGGATTCCCGCACCAGCCGCGCAGACCTGCTTACGGGAGAACTCGCGCCCGAAGAGCACGAGCGGCTTCTTAGCATTCTCCTCCTCCGTCGAATCCACGACCTTCGGGATTTCGGCGGTCTTGTCCGCCGGGACACCCTCAGTCTCGGTGCTGTTGTCGTTAAACATATTGCTGTCTTTCTTCATTTCTGTCAGTCCTTTCTGTCTTATAAGAAGATTTCCTGCTATCTATATTACCGGTAGGTCTCTACACCAACATACCCCATAGGACATGCACGAGGATGATGAGCACGAGGATGACCGCCATCCACTTGCAGTAGTAGAACAGTCTGTCTGGAAGCGTCACCATCGAAAGCCGCTCAATGCGTCTCTTGGATTCCTCTACCATCGAGTCGATGACCTTCCTGCTCCTTGCAGTCACCTCTTCGACGTTCTTTATGGTCATCTCCCCAGCTTTCTGCTGGGCATTGGCAACTCCCATGAGTGCCATCTGATTCGCCTGATGCTGCGCGTCCGCCGCGCCGTTTCTCAGCTCCTCGACCTTTTCGAGCACATCCTTCATCTCCGAAACCATGCCGCGCATCTCCCTTGCGATGCGTTCGTTGCTCCGGCGCTGCTCGGCGATAAGGTCTTCCAGCTTCTTCACGGTTCCGATGAGGTCGGTCTCGTCGTTCTCGTCCTCAAGCCTTCGTCCGGCGTTTCTGGCATCCCTCGCTTCCTCGGAGAGCTTAAGCTGCTGGCCGATACCGGCCATATGCCCGTCCGGCTGCTCAAGTTCCCTCTTCACCTCGCTAAAATGCTTTGCCATGTAATCTTCGCTCCTTTCCATCCGTCAGCCCTCCAAACCCTTGCCCCTCTTCTCGCGCACGCGGATAGCGATGGGCGTGTCGAGCAGATAGGAGAGGTTGTGTACCGCATCCGCGACCGGCACGGCATCCGCCATGCTCCCGCACATGTGTATCGCCTTCCAATCCTTCTCGCCCTTCACCGTCACCTCGACAAGAAAACGTTCCTTTTCCATCTCTCTCCTCGACCTTGCCGGTCTTTTCTTTCGGATAGGGACAGCCTATTGCATCAGGTGTCCCTTTGTCTGGACACCTCTAGGGTTCACGCAGGTTCACCCCGCAGTTCGGGCAGAACTTCGGGACATATTCGGAAAACTCCTCGAACAGCGGCTCCTCGCTCTCCTCAGAATCCGTCATATCCTCCTCGACGCGCCCAGCCCATCCGCAGTCGGAGCACCAGATGCCGTCCACGGGGTTTACATTTGCGGCTTTCGAGTGGGCGCTCCCCATGGTGATGAAAATCCTACTCATCGTTCTCAGCCCTCTCCCCATTGCTCTTCTCACGCACTTCGGCTTCCTTCCGCATCGCGGCAATTAGCTCCTCGGGCGTGATTCCGAGACCGTCCGCGATAGCGAAAAAGGACGCAAGGCTCGGCAGACGCGATGGCTTTCCCCCGCTTCCGGCCATTCCGGCAAACCAAGCGGATTTGCTGATTCCGCTTTTCTTGATGGCGTTGTCGAGCGTCATCCCCTTCTCGTACACGATGCGGCGCACCGCAACCGCGAAACACCCGAGTTCCGGGAAACGTTCAACGGCTTTCTCCGCCTGTGGCTTACCCGCCATGGTATCTCCTTTCTTCCGGCTAGCTTGATTACTGGTAATATATCATACCACCAAACCAGATAAATCTTCAAGACGATACTCCATATATCCCGCACAAATAGGACAACAAACCAGCTTGAAAGCAACCCAGCAATATAGTAAGATAGACTCGTAAATCTATATCTGTTTACATGGAACGGTCGGTAATTCGTCCGTCATGCAAACTAACAGACTTATTAGAATTGACATTAGAAAGAAGGTCATAACATGCGAACTTACCAACACCCGATATACCAAGACAACACCATGGCAATTCGCGCCGAATATGATGAGGAAAAACGAGTCTTCGATTTGATGAAGAAGTTCCTCTATATCGTCGGGACGATAACGGCGATAGTTGTTTTCCTTTTGCTTCTCGTTAATTCCCCTGCCCTGATAACTCAGACAGGTGCAATTGGAATCATTGCACTCGTTCCCGTCCTGCTGGCTGCAACAGCCTTTACCGGGTTTTACGTCGGCACGGTACCGGCTGGCTACATCGCTGCATGGCGTGCAATCAAGCGCTCAAAGCTGTTCGTGTGGGGTAACGCTCTCGGACTGCTCCTCATAGCGACACTTCTTCTTTCCATCCCGGCTGCATTCGCGCCCATTGCCTTCCTTCTCCAGTGGTTGAAGGTGTCGAATCTCAAGCGTCAGCTTGACGCGAACGCATAGTGAGGTAAACTGAACGCGTTTTCTTCCTTCGTGGAGAAACTTTCTTGCTTTAGCCCGCTGCTCCCTGATGTGCGATATTAAGGGAACGGCGGGCGCTTTTATGCCGATTCTCACACACCCGTATAGCGGCGCAAGCGGAATATCCCGCCCGCGCCGCTTTTTAATTAACGCTCGCCGTTCTCCTTGTTCGGTTCCGGGCGTTCCTGCGTAGGTGCCTGTTGTGCCCGCTGGGAACCGCCGCTTCCGGCGTTTCCGCCGTTCTTCTTCCCTTTCGGCATGACCGTCGAGGATATTTCCGCCCTGAGTTCGTCGGCTCCGCGCCAGCAGGCGAGAATCAGACGCTTGACCTCCGAATCGTCCGCGATATCCGAATCGGGGCGCGGGAGTTTCAGCTTGGGGATATCCGCGATTTCCATGCCCTCCATGCCGCGTATCTCCTTGCGGTACTTCTGGTAGACGCTTCTAATTTGCGCAAGGTACTTCTCCTTCGTTTCCTTTACCATCGCCTTTTGCTGCTCGATATCCCTCTTCTCCGCAACGGCTGCGCTTCCTTCCGCATGGATGGATTTCGCCACATTCGCCGTGAACGCAGCTTCCAGTCCCTTCGTTCCGAGGTCTGCATCGAGCTTCGCCACGGAGAAGGCATAGCGGTTGTTGTCCGTGTCGGTAACGTACATACGCCCCCTCTTGAACTCCGTGTCAACGCCCCATGATTCCAAAAGCTCGCGGTAATCATAGATGTTCTCCGCTTCCCCGGCGGCGATACGGCACAGCTCTCGCAAGTTCGTCTTATAGGAGTCGATGCCGCGTGCCGCAAGTTCCTTCTCGATACGGGACGGTTGCTTCTTATGGACGGAGGAATTGCGCTCGCCCTCCACGACCTGTTTCAACCCCCACTCGTGGTCGAGGTCGCGAATGCGACTTGCGCGTTTCACCTTGGCGCTTTTCCCGCGCCCCTCATCGAGCCGCTTGCCCGTGGAGAGGTCGGTACGGTTGATGACGATATGGACGGCATAGCGATGGGTCTTGTCCGCCTTGCAGTATTCGTTGTGAAGCGCCATCACTATCTGCTGGTTCGGGTAATGCTTTCCCACGTACTCCTTGGCATACCTCATGCACTCTTCCGGTGAGAGCCACCCACCGTTTAAATCGCACTCGTCGGGATTGAACCCGAGAATCTGGTGAAACAGAATCGTGTTCTTCGCTTCCTTAAGCTCCCCAGTCTTCTTGTCCCGGACTCTCCTTGCCGCTTTGTTGTGCCCGTAGGCTTCCCGCGTCATCCACATGTGGTGCGCCCAGCGCTTCGGGTTCGTACAGCCGTCCATGTTCAGACTGTCGCGCAGAATCACCTTTCGGTCATCGTTGATGTAGCCGCGCAGATTCTTCATGTGACCGGAACTCTGCACACCGGTCTGCTTGATGATGGTCAATGCAATCCCTCCCCTCTTTCCCTTTTGAAATGAAACCCGCGCACCGGATACTCATGCGCCATATCGTTTCGGATATACCCGGACTTACATCGGTATGTCTGCGCCGCATCTTCGATATCCCAGTAGCACCCCCGGTCTCAACGCAGATGACAGGTCTTGTCATTGCGGTTTTTCCTCTATTGCTTTCACGCCATCCCAAAACGGCGATTCCATCCAGACAGATTTCAAGCGTTGCAGATACGTCTTCGCCCCATCTTGCGTGAACTCGGCATCGGCATCGTCAGAATGAAGATACCATCCGTTCGGAAACTCAACCCAAGATGCAACGGTCTCACCGAGTTCCATACTCACGTATCTCGTGAGCGTCACGCTCCAACCGTCCTCCTCATAGCGAATCGTCTTCTCGCTCCCGCAATCGTCCATCGTCATTGCTCCCCTTGCTTTCATGAATCTACTCTCGCGGACACTGCGCTCGTGCCGGAAAGAATATCGCGTTCCGACGGTTTCCTGTTCCCCGTGACCTCCGGCTCCGCCCCATGTTCGCGACGGTAACCGTTTGCGAAAAATCGGAATACCTCTTCCGTCGTTTTCACCGGAGCGTGCCTGACAAACGGGTTGTATTCGTCATCAACGAAATAGAAAGTTCCATCCCTCTTCGCGATATGCGCCGGGCGCTTACAAACCGGGCACCGTGATTTCAACTCGCGGTAATGAAGCCACTCCGAATCAGTCATCGGCAATACCTCTATCTGACGAGAGTATCTTTTCTGTCAGCATATTCATCGTTAGTGATTTTCCCATCATCCAAAAGTTTCTTCCAATTTCACTATTGCGTGGTTGGTAGTCATTTCCATATCTCTTGTCATTCGTTATCGAGGTTGTCGAAATCCTCGATTTGCAGATGGATGTTGTTCCGGTCTGCTTCTCTTCTGAGCGCCGCGAGCGCTTCCATGATTTCAGAGAACGACGAGACCTCTTTCTCCAAAACTCGTTTCGCTTCCTCCGGGTCGAACACTTTCACGCCGTAGGTGTTCAGGAATTTCATGAACTGGTTCAGGTTTGTTCCCTGCTTCGCAAGTTCGTGAGCTGCCTTTTTCAAAGGCTGGGTGTCGATGACCTTGATTGTCGCATCGTCAGAATTGATGAGTAGCGTCCGGGCGTAATCGGAAACCGTCATACCGTAATTCGCGGCTTTCCGCTTAAGCGTTCTCTTCTCACGTTCAGACAATCTGATGAGAACTGCGGTTTCTCTTTTTGCCACCTTCATCACTCCCCTTCTGTATTTTCTCAAAATCTCATAGTCGTATCGGTGCCGCCACCGTTTGACTATGACACGAAAGCGACGGGTCGCTTTGCTGAGTTGCGGGAACCGGCAATCCTAAATTGTCGATTCGCTAAGCGTAAGCGTCCTCCCGTCAAGGCTCCGAAAGCCGCTCGGGAGCAAGATGGAAGTGTATGGAAAAGTCTCGTTTACGTGACTTTGTATATACGCTTCCCAAATCTTGCAACTCGAAGAGCGGCCTTGGCCGGTGAGCACTGATATTCTATCAGTGCGAGAGCAGAAAAGGCATGGAAAAGGGGGTGCCGCCGCACCCTTTCCCATGCCTTTTCTGCGGGGTTTCCGGCTTGCCCGGAAACCAAGAACCCGAGGTGCCGCCACCTCGGGTTCCCATCGCCTGCGAAGACGAAATCAATTCCATTGAAAACCGATGGACGTAATCTCCTTTTCCGAGCTTTACTGCATCCTCCATCAACTTGATTGCTTGCTGCCAACCGGCAAGCTCTAACTCGAACCAATCGGGGAAAGGATTTCGCCGGTCTCCGTATTTACAATCGTATACACATAGCGAAGTCCTTCCTTTCCGCAGACCCTTCCTAATCATCGGAAGCCAAAAGGGCGATTCCCTAATCTACATTGCAGACCACAGCGATAATGGTTTTCAAGCGGACATTCTTGTCCGCCCCTATACAAGTGCCCAGTGGCATCCTGCGCATGTTCCGCTTCTCTTTATGGCGGACGAAAGGGATGCTCTGCTTCTTTGAACATCATCGGCTGCGTCTTGGATGCTGCGGTACTCCTTCCCGGTTTCGATGCATCGCACGCGCTTGCTTACCGCTTCTGCACCCCCAATCGTAGCCACCGGTTCGATTCCATGTTCCCTTGCGCAACGTATCATCTCCTGAAACACATCGAAACTGATTTCAGCGAGACTGGAATGTTTGCCATGTTCGCGGTAATACTCTCGTATGTCGTAATCGTCATGAAGCCAGTAATATCTACCGGTTCTCATACTCGCACCGACATGCGATGGCTTTCCGCAAACGGGACAGGTTCCCTTTAAGTCGCGCCAGTGCTCCCAATTCGGATACATCACGAATTGCGCTGTTCGAGTGAGCCGAGTTTCCAGCCGTTCTTTTCCAGAGCAACCAGCGCTTCGCGTTGTCGGATGCCGAGTCCGCCGACACGCCTGCTTTTAGGAATCCGGTACAGACGCATAATGAACTCCGTCTTGCTCGCACCGACGCCCGGAACACTTTGCAGAAGAGATGCGACCAAAATGCGCTTCGCATCCTCCTCGTCCATCGCATCCGTGAACGTAAGCTCGCCGGACTTCACGCGAGCTTTGAGTGCTGCATAGCGCCTGCGAGCCTGTATGGCAAGCTCTAGCGCATGGGCACGCTCCTCGCTGCTAAGGTTCGGCAGATGGTTCTCTTTCTCGGTCATCGTTACTTCCTACTTCAACTCGTTGTCCCAGATGTTATCGTCAGGCTGCGCCGCATGTTTCCAACGGTTCGCATCCGCCCGACCGTTCCAGTCGGCGATGAACTTCTCGATAGCAATGGCGCATCCGCTGTCAAGAGCTTCCGCCCACCTCTCGTTGTTCTCATCGCACCAATTCTGAAATACCGCAAACTCGGTGACATTGTTCGCGACGATGTGCCTTCGCATCCCCCCGCATCTGCGCGATAAACCTCGCGGTGGCGGGAACCATGGTGATTAGGTTCATGTTCCAATCCCTTTTTCCGAAGTGAATCCATCTACCGGCTCCACTTCCTCTCTAGTAAAAACGCCCGTCGATGTATTTCTCGATAACCGACGAAAGTCCGCTATCGAGTGCCTGAGACCAGCGGTCGTTGTTCTCATCGCACCAGTCCTGAAAATCGGTGAAGTCTGTGATGCCGTTCTCGCGTATGTGCTTCCGCATCGCACGCAGCATGTCGTGCTTCGATTTTTCCGATTCCGCTACCATCAAGTCCATCCCTTTAACCAAGCTCCTCGGCAAGCAGTCGGACGATGAGCTTGGTCATGGTCTCCCCCGTCTCGACGCGGTGGAGCTGCGCTTGCTTGTGGAGCCAAGCCGGGATGAGGAGACTGATTTTCTTGAGTTCCACCTCGTCCGTCTCATGCTTGCCGGAACCTTCCTTCTGGATATCCGCCATCTCGCGCTTGGACTTCTGCGCGCTCGCCATGAACGCGTTCGCTGTGGTCTTGTTAGCCATTGTTCTTCTCCTCTTCGTTCAGAACCGAATCTGCAAGCAGCTCAATCGGGGCGACCACATGGCTCTTCGGGTCGTACTCCGCCACGGACACACCGGCTGCTGCGGCACGTGAGAGGGCAACGGCGCGGGGAATCTTCGCGATGATTGGAACCTCCTCGCCCTCAAGGTACTCCACGAGCTGACGGTCGAGTGTGCCGTAGGCATAAAAGTTGTTGACGATGACATACGCTTTTGCGCCAGTGCCGGACTCACGTACGATATCGAGCGTTCTCAGCGTCGGCTCCATGTCGCGCGTGCTCGGAAGCATGGGTACGAGGATGAGATTCGCCGCGCGGCACCAATCGTTCACACCGCCCACGAGCACGCCCGCCGTATCGACAACCTGAAAATCGCACTCCTCCGCGAAATCCGGGTCATCGCAGACCTCATGGACGGAACCGCCCTGCGGGTCGGTAGTGACGAACGCCACGGTCTTGCCGCGACGCTCAAGCGCAAAGGAAAGCTCGTCCGCGATGGTGGTCTTGCCGACCCCGCCCTTCTGGTTGAGCATCAGAATCGTGTACATGTTAGAAGTCCTTTCTGTCCTGTTTGAAAAACGCTACTCACGGGAATCGGATGCGCGCACAAGCCCGTAACCGACGGTGACGGAAAGTGCCGAGCACACGGCGAATACCGCAGCAGCCACGTTTCCGAAAACGACCGAAAGCGTAAGTGTGAGAAACACCCACCATCCGACGGTCACCGCGAATAGCAGGCCGAGGAAGAGCATGAAGGGGATTTCCCGCACTGAATCGCCACGAAGGTGCATTCCGTCCTCCCTAGAACGGAATATCCGCATCATACGTTTCCGGTTCCGTAGACTGCCCCTGGGCAGAAACCGTATCCTTCCCGGCACCCTTCGAGTCCGCAAACTCGATATCGGTCACGAGAACGGAAAGGGCATGGCGCTTCTCATCGTTCTTCATCCAAGAGTGGTAGCGGAGCCGTCCATCCACCGAAACCTTCTTTCCCTTGGTGAGATAGGGAGCAAGTGCTTCGGCTCGCGCACCGAACAGGGCGCAATCGACAAACACCGGCGCATCGACATATTCGCCGGTCTCGCTGTCCTTCTTCTTCTCGTTGATGGCGAGTCCGAAGGTGAGGACACTCGTGGCATCCCCCTTTTTGCGAAGCTCCGCATCGCGCGTGAGGTTGCCCATGATGGTCACTCGGTTGATAGCCATTGTCTTTCCAATCTCTCGATGGTGTTTGCGGAGGATTCTGGAATCCTCCTGCCGGGAAAACTTTCGTCCCTTGCTGTCTATAAATATAGCAGACCAGAATACCAGCAACCCAGAGAGCAAGATAACCACATAGATTGCACACACTTGCGCTGCAAAGATAAGGGCGTGTGAAAAGCAACTCTTCACACGCCTAAGCACGTATCTACTCTGCTACGAGCCATTGTTCGAGCCATCGCTGCACGGCAAGCGTCGCGAGCGCGTCGGCAAGCGACCCGTGCGCCCTGCCCGTCCACTCGTATCCGATGTGGTCGGCGGCATCCACCAGCTTGTAGCGCCTTCCCATGAACCACGTGAACTCTTTCATGGTGTCCGTGATGCGTGCGTCCTCCCTCGGGCGCACCCCGACGGCGGATAGGAACCCGAGGTCGAATCCGACGTTGTAGCCGATAACCTCATCTGCCCCTGCAAAGATTTCCCTCAGTCGCGGTATGGCTGTCTCGATAGTCGGCAGGTCTGCCACGTCCTCCGGGTAGATGCCGTTGACGGCGCTCGCGTGCGGCCATTCGGTCTTCACGGTCGGTCGGAACCTCTCATCCAACAGGACGGAGCCGTCCCTTCCGATGATGGAGATGGTCAGAATCTCATCCGGGTCGCTACCGTTCGGATGAAGACCGGTGGTCTCGGTGTCAAAGCATATTCTGTTCAAAAAAGAAAGGCACCCTTTCGGATGCCTTCGTTCATTCGTCCAAATACCGCCAATGGTATCCAGCGCATGTTCGCGATTCATTGCGCAAAGCTTGACATATAGCACCGTTTGTTCTTTCAACATCCCTCCCGGCGCTCATGATGGATTCGTAGATTTTCCCCGTTTCAACGCAAACGACCGCTTTCATTTTACTCTGTGACGTTTTCTTGCCATTGCATCTCGGACATCCTGTTCCTCGTTTCGCCCTGTGCCCTATAGTGGTTATCCATTCATAACCACATTTGCAACAACGCCACTTAACCTTTGTTTTGTTTCTTATAAGCAACTCGTCCGCTGTAATCCCGCTGTTGAGTTCGGGAAGATATTCTTTTGCAAGCTCCGGGTACTGAGAAGCAAGGTCGTTGAATCCCTTAAGCAATCTTTTTTTTCTACAATAGGGACAACGTACAGCATTGAGCTTTCGATTTACGACCTTACATTGCCATACCCCGTGACACTTTGAACACTTCCACCAAACTGCCCGCGTGCTCCCTGCCAGAACATCGCTCGGCCTAAGTTCTCCATTGCGGTCATAGTCCCATTCGGCAGCAAGTTCAGGGTGTGTGGTTGCCAAATCATTGTAGCCTTTGACTAGCGCGCGCCCATTGCACGCTGGGCACAAATTCGACTTAAGTGCTGTGCCAAGCTCTCGCGACCATTCGCACCCACATATGGGGCATTTCCACCAATATCTATCACGCTGCTTCAACCTAACAAGTTCCACCGCACCATTCTTTTCCTCATCCCAAAGTTCTGCAAGTCGGCTATCTAAGGTCGGTTTTATTCTTTTTTGCCTTTCCCAATTAAAGCCGATGGCATCAAGTCTGGCTATTTGTTCGTCCGACAGTTTGCCGCGTTCATAAAGCCCCCGAAGGTCGCTCATGACACGTGTCACTTCAAGCTCGCTCATAGTTTTCCTCCGTTCAGTTGCGCCATCTTCTCAAGAAACGTAATTTTGTCCTCTATCGCCTGCTGTTTCAGCGATTTCCGAATCTCATCTGTGAGCTGTCTAAAGGTAAGCGTCCTGTCTATGATTCGGAAATCGCTTGGCGTGAACGGCAGTTGCTCGCTCTCTCCCGTTAGCCTTTTGAACGTTTCCTCCATTCGCTTTGGAATCCTTTCCGCTACAACGATGGAACCAAAGTTATTGCAGAAGTCAAAAACGAGCGGGGTTCGGTTTCCTCCTGAAGATAATACGCGTCCGAGCTGCTGGTAGAACACGGTCGGTGATTTCGTCGGCCTGACCATCACGATGGCATCGACACCCTTGACATGAACGGCTTCATTGAGCTGGTTCACGCAGTAGAGCACCTTTAAAGCATCTGATTCATCATCCTTGAACGCCTGAAAGTCCTCGGAACCGTATGGGTCTGCACTCACGGTCTTATAAGCGTGTATCTCGCTGTTTACCGCCCCGAACCATTCCCGCCGCAGAAGCATGAACTCTCGGAGCTTTGCGACACGTGGGCAGAACACGATGACCTTCGCATCCCGTTTCTTAAGATGCTTCGTGATGGCTTCACGTACACCTCCTGCTTCTGTAAGGGAACGACGAAGATTCTCATACTTTTTCTGGAACCGCTTCATCACCATCTCGTCTTTTATTCCAGCAATGGACTTTGCCAGCCTTCCAAGCTCCTTCGGTGCTTCATAGAAAGCGGTGACGTATTTCGGAATCGGCAGGATTCCACGCAGCCACGCTTCCTCAAGCTCCATGGAATAGGCCACGTTCCCGTCGAACATCTCGTCCGCCATGTTCCTCCCGCCATCCGAGTATCGGATAGGGGTGGCGGAGAAGCCGACCACCTTGGCGCTCTCGTTCGCATCGAGGATGTGCGTAATACCCTTTCCCCATTCCTCCGCACCGCAGTGGTGAAACTCGTCTGCAACCACAACGTCGTAACCGGAAATCTCCTCACCGCGTCGTGCTGTCATCATCGCCGCGCTGTATGTCATGAATTGCAGGTTCTCGGGCGTGAACCCCGGCGCAATCTCGGCAAGGTTCGCCATCTGGTCGTTGAACATGTAATCGTTGGTGCCGAGCAGCAGGAACCGCTTGTCTGGGTTGTCCTGCACCATCTTTGCGATGATGACGAACTTTCCCGTTCCGGTCGGCTTGATGACGCAGGCACGGTCGCGCTCCCCAAGCATATCTAGGAGTGCGTCATATGCCTTCTGGTTATGCTCATACAGTTTAATCGTGGAACTCATTGTCCATCCCTTCAACTCTTCTGACCGTTCTCGGTCTGCTCGCAATCCGCCGTGTCGTATCGCCAATCATCGACCGTGTACCGACGTTCATGCATCGTCTCTACGGAAGATACCCTTACCGTGCCGTCCTCGCCCCGTCGGTCAAGGGTGCCATCTTGCCTGCCATGACCTCGTACCTATCCATTTACACGCTCCCTACTTATGTACATCGAAAAAGAGGGGCATCTCTTTCCCGATGCCCCTTCAATTCCTTAGCGAATGCCGTCCGGTGAATACGGTGACCAAGGCTGACCGAGGAGAACCAGCCAGTCGCACTCCTCGCTCTCCCCCAGCCGGAACAGATAAACCGCATCCGAGACAATCTCCTGCCAGTATGCCGTAAGGTCACCGAACCTGCCGGTATACTTGCAGTGGGGAACAGTGCCGTCCCCGTCATAGACCATGACCATATCGTTTTTCTCGATTTTCATTTGCTCCGTCCTTTCTGCCTTGGGATGGTTCCGGTGCCGTCCCCCTTGCTGTTATCTGTAATTATAGCTATGCGGCATACCAGCACACTCCACAACGCGAGACTCCACGCCTTCTCCATGGAACTCGGGTCATTAGGGGCGAGCAGCCCCTAATCTGAGGGAGCGCAAGCGACCGCGCCACGGAGAGACCCCGCGAAACCGTGGGGTGCCAAGAAAAGCCAACCTCCCGTCGCGGAGCCACCGACCCTCCTTTCCCCGCCCTCTACCGAGCCGCTGCGGCGTGCCCCGCTTTGCCGCGCCTGCGGCCTATGGTTTCCCGAGAAGAAGGGTTTTCAACATTCCGATGGGCGGAGGGTTCCTAGACCGACCCGGAGCCTGTCGGAATGTTGGAAACCCCGGCAGGTCAGTCCCCCCGTTTCCGCCAAGTAGAAGGCTTTTCCGCGCTTTCAATGGCCGGAGGGTTCCGAGACCGACCCGCAGGCTGTTGGAAGGGTGGGAAAGCCGCCCCCCGAGTCCCCGTTCCCGCAACGCCCCCGCGCCTTCACGCCGCCCGCAGGGCGGTTCCAAAAAAGCCAAAGAAAAAGGGCACCCTCCCGGATGCCCTACACTCGACTTAGCAATGCCCGCAATATCCGTCTGCCCATGTCAGGCATTCAGCGGCTCCGCCCTCGAACACGAGATTCCCGTTTTCATCTCCTTCGTAGACCTTGATGTTGATTCTGCTCAGATACTCTTCTGCGCCGATGCTGACCTTGCCGCCGAAGTTATCGTAAGCGCCCGTGACAATATAGGTGTAGCTCGCAGAGGGCACATTGTCCTCCCCGATGAACTCGATATCGGCATCCGCCATGCACATCGCCTTGAGGAAATGCTGGCACCAGTTTCGGTTATTGAGAATGTCCCTCTCCACGCTCGCTCCCGAAAAGTCGATATGCTCCGGCTTAGTTCGCGATGCCACAATAAGCGAGTTGGCGATATCGACGGCGTGGCAGCTGGGATAACCGTCATAGTGGCGATAGAACGTGGCGATGGTCTCCTCTTCCATCTGATTGCTCTTCCAGTTGAGGACGAGATTCTTGAGGATGGTGACGGACGGTGTGCTCATGGTTTTTCCTTCCTGCCATGGGGCAGCTCGGTTGCCGCCCCTTTTGCTGTCTATAAATATAGCAGAACGGCATACCAGCAAACAGGCGAACCGTACACTCCTTATATCCTGCATATAAAAGCATGAATGAACTCGCCGATGGCGTGCCTAAACCTTATACTCGCAACTGCCGTATTCCAGACGGAATACATCATCCATGATGCCATCCTCGCTGTCGGGCACAAGCCTGACGAGACGGATGGTCTCATCCTCAGCATCGGAGCACAGGTCGATGATGAAACCGTCAAATCCCTCCCGCTCGCATCTTGAGACCATCCAACTTTCCTTGCAGTACGCTTCTGCAACGGCAAAGGCATCAAGCGCAGCTTCTCGACGCTTTATCTTCGCCTTGAAGCTCTCCTCCACCCCGTCACCGCCACTGCAACGACTGATGTAAAGCGTGTATCCGTCCATGTCTGTTCCTTCCCTTCACGAACCACTGCCTGCATTTTCGCTCACAGTCAGAAAGTTTCTTCTATCGGTACGAAGAACTCCCCATCGCGAGCGCTCGCGGTTTCGTCTCCGAGCCAGCTGAGTTTCCTCTCCCGCGCCTTCAATACCGGTGGAAGGCAGAGCGGTCGGTTCGGATTGCCCACGTCCCATGCATAATAGACGATGCCCGTATGCAGAGCCTTCTGCACATCTCCGTCTATGTTCCAGTTAGACGCTGCGTAATAGGTCTCAAAAACCTCGTTCTCGACCCTTCCCGGCACACCTCCGATAAGCTCTGCAATATCCGCAAACGTGCAGTCCGTGAGAAGGAATGCCATGGTCTCGGCCATCCTCCTATCCTGTGACAGGAGACGCCTTCCTCGCGCGGTTCGCACCTCTTCCAGAGTCGTTCCGCGCACTGCCAATACCTTTTCGAGACATTCGCGTGCCCTTTCCATTTCGCCTTCTGCGCCGCGCCACGACCATCCGGCACCTAACTTATCGTAAAGCGTGTCCCCACTCCGCTGGAAAAACTCTGCCACGTCTCCGACCGTCACCTCGCCCTCGAACCAATTCATGCCGAGCATGAAATCGCCTTTAGAGAAGATTTTCACTCCCGCATTTCTGTAACCCTTATGCAGCCTGAGACGGTCAGCAAGCAGGGCTTCCCTTTTCCCGACGGGATTGTCTTTCACATTGTCAGGCATATTTTCCATCCTTCGCTCCCTTCTGGCTAACTAACAATAAATATAGCAGACCATCAAACCATAAACACGGCAAGCCATAAAACCATCATAACAATGCAGATAAAAAAGGGCACCCGCGCAGGATGCCCTTCTCGTCTCCGCCGAACGGATTGGTGCGGCTGGAAGAAAGCCGGACGCTGATTGAGGAAGTCCTTCAATATCTTGCCACCGCTATCTGGCACCAAGGGGCATGATGAAGCCTACGCAGCCAACAAGCGCGATAAGGATGCCCAGAACGCAGGCCGTCGCAAATCCGAGTGCCGCCATCTTCGTTCCCTCCGGTCGGTACGGCGCGTTGATGTTCATCAGGGATGCGGCGAGAATCCCGACGATGCCGCCGAGGAAGCCGAGGAAGAAGAAACATGCCTTCTGCCCGCTTGTAAGCGCACGTTCCATCGTCATCAGCATCTGGTCTTTCCCTGTATCCTTGGAATACATCTGCCCCATTCCTTTCTTTTTCTTCGCAAAACCGGGGCACGGTGCCTTCGCCCCTGTTCCGGCACCGCACCCTGCCGGAATCTTACCATCCTCCGCGCGTTATGGCACAATCTGGTCAGGGTTGCCGTCAAGTAGGAAGGAAGAACCATGGCTACCATTCAGGATTTCGAGGAGCGCATCGAGAAACAGAAGGCAGAACTCGCCAAACTCGAAGCGAAGAAAAAGGAACTTGAGAAGAAGATTCGCGAGCGGAACCGAAAGTGGCGCTCTCTGGTCACCCATTCCGCTGGTGAAAGCGTGCTCTCCGCCGTCGGTTGCGCTTGGCAGGAACTCGACCTCGACGCGCTCGATTGCTTCCTTGCAAACCATGCAGACGAGGTGTACGACCTGCTCGCCGTCCATGGAAGCACCCCAGAGAATGCAAAGGCGCGTCTCGATGCACGCAAGCAGAAACCGGTAAAGACGGAGCCTGTTGCGGATGACGGGGAGCAAACAGCGGAACCGAATAGCGAAAAAAGCGACTGGTAATAGAAAAGGGAGCCGTGTGACCGAAACCACAGGCTCCCTTTTCTCCTGCCCGCACTCCGAGATAAAAGCAACAGGCAGAAAGGACTTTCGCTACTGTAGCACAGCGCACCGTCGCACGGGACGCGAATCTGGCAGAACCATCTGAAAACGCGTGTCTAATTGTGAAAGAAGCATGAAATCTGACTGGAAAAGTCCACAAAACAGGACAGATATAGTAAAACATAATCACAGATTGCAAGCAGAAAGGAGCACCATGGATTTCAGCAGCTACTACTACTACATCCCCATGAACTTCTACGAGACACCTGAGATGACGCTCATCGACAACGAACCGAACGGGGACTCCGCGACCGTCCTCGTCCTCGCCCTCGCTAAAATCCACACGCGAACAGTCACGGAAAACGCGGACGGCACATTCACCATCGTCACCGATGACGGCACGTTCACGGATGCCGAGGTCATGGAAATGCTCTCCTCCTTCGGCTATCGGGCAAATCACGCCAAGTACATCCGTGCCCTCGCCGTTGTCGCGAGGTTCCCGCCCTTCGACCATCTCGCCTACTCCGAAGCCGAGCGCGACGCGAAGACACCGGAGGGATACCGATGAAGCTCCAAGGGGCATGGCGCAGGGACTATTCTGAGTTCTTCGATACGCAGGAAGCCATGCTCATCGACGCGATGGATAATGCGGACTCGATTTACACGGTCTTCTACCGCCTGCAATCCCTCGCGGTGAAGTGCGGGTGCAGCGGAAGGCTCGTGTTCCGCGACAAGATTCCCTATACCGACGAGATGCTGGCCGCAGTCACCAAGAAGACCGTCCCGGCCTTCCGGCAGTCCATGCAACCGCTTATCCAGCTCGGTCTTATCGACTTCGAGGACGGCATCTATGCCATCGCTGACTGGGAGTTTAATCAGAACGCCCCGGCAATCGACGCGATGCGCGAGGAAAACCGCGTGCGCAAAGCCAAGGAGCGTGCGAGAAAGAGCGGTGGGAAGACGGCTTCCGAGAAGAAGCGCGAGAAACTTGTCGCTTTCCTTGCCGCCCACCCAAGCGCCACGAAAACCGAGATGAACAAGGCCACCGGTCTTAGCCGTGTGACTATCAACAAATATCTTTCGGAACTCCCAGCCATGCTTCCCGCTCCTGCCGTCTCGGAAGATAGCAATGTACAGAAGTCGGAAGGCGATGTACAAAGTGTACAGAATGTACAGTTGTACACTGTACAAAACGATGTACAAATGGACGTACAATTGTACACTGAAATGTACAACAATCTGTACACGCCCAATGTCAATGAAACCGCAGGTAACACAGCTGAACAAGCTGAAAAAGGCGATGTACAAAACATGTCACGCCCTAAGAATATAGATGATAGATATAAGAATACAGCTACATCTACAGCTGTAGCTGAGGGGGGTGGGGTAACAGGTTCAGGGATTCCGACGAGAGAGGAAGTCCGCTCGCACTTCGCGGAAATGGGATTCGCGGTTGACCCCGACCGCTTCTTCGATGTGAACGAGGGACGCGGCTGGCGCACGAACTCCGGCAAGCCCGTCGATGACTGGAAGAAGCTCGCCGCTGTCTGGGACAGGAATGAACACCCGAAGGCCGCTACCCCTCCCGCACGCACGGAACCGAAGACCGATGCGGTCGGGAAAATCCCCTCCGTCGAGGAGGTCATGGCGAAATGGGGCTGTGACCGGGAGACGGCTCAGGGATATATCGACGAGAACATGTACTAGAAATGCCCCTGAGAATGCCTGAGAGCCTGCCTATGACACGTTAGATGTCATGTGGTAGCAACTGCCCGAATAAGACTGCAAAGTCCCGTAGACAGGCTCTCAGACAGGGTAACGCAGAAAGGACGAGGTAAATGAACGAAAACGTAACAAAAACCAAGGAGCAGGACGGACGAAAACCGGGCGAGGACTATCGCGACGCGGACGGCATCCTCGTCTGCGGGAAATGCGGAGAGCCGCGCGAGCGGATGTTCCCGGCGGGCGGAATCTTCAAGGAGCCGCACCTTGTCCCGACCATGTGCCGTTGCCAGAGGGAGGAAGCGGACAGGCAGCGCGAGGAAGCCGAGCGGGCGGAGAAAAAGCGTAGGACGGAACGGCTAAGGAAGCAGTGCTTCCCCTCATCCGGCAGGTACGCCTTCTGCACCTTCGATGCCGATGACGGCAGGAACGCGGCTCAGAGCACCGTCTGCAAGGCATTTGCCGCGACCTTCGACCCGAAAGACCCGGAGGGGCTTGTCCTGTACGGGAAGCGCGGCACGGGCAAGAGCTTCCATGCGTCCTGCATCGCGAACGCCGTCATCGAGCGCGGGTTCTCCTGTCTCGTGACCGATATCAAGCAGGTCGTGAACCTGATGGAATCCTCCTTCGAGAAGCGTTCCGGGAACCTTGAGAGAATCCTCGCCCCAGACCTCCTCATCCTTGAAGACCTCGGTGCCCAGCGCTCCACCGAGTACGTCATGGAGCACGTCTACGACGTTATCGACGGACGCTACAAGGCGGGGAAACCGATGGTGATAACGACGAACTTCGACTTTCGCGAGAGAATCCTGAACGCCACGGCAGATGACCCGTGGGGACGTGTCTTCGACCGCATCGTTGAGGTCGGGTTCCCGGTGAAGTACGACGGCAATTCGCGCCGTCGGGAAATCGGAATGAAGAACCGCAAAGATTTCAAGCGGAAGTTGGGAATCGAGGGGATAGAATCGTAGCGGAGCGGTTTTTAAGCATCAGCCGCTTCTTCCTGATTCTGGTGCCGATTTCCTTCCCGGCACCGTCCCCGCGCCCCGTAGCGTATCGACGCTGCGGGGCTTTCTTTTTCCTCTTGGCAGGAAAGGGCACGGGAAGCGTGCCTATACCGAAAGGAGGAAAAAAAGATGACGAAAGAGAAAGCAAACCGTAACGAAGTGGTCGGCATGTTCCTGACCTATTGCCGGAAGACCCTCGTGAACGCGCGGACGGATGTTTTAAGGGAGCGCAAAAGGAGACGCAACCGCGAGGTGCTGTTCTGCGACCTCAGAAGGAGCGAACTTGAAAGCCTTGCGGACTGGCAGGACGTGCCGGAGCGGGAAACCGTATTCGATGCCGCCGGAAAGCCTATCGGCGTGACGGATAAAGACCTCGCGGATGCGCTGGAAAAACTCTGCCCAGAGGAGCAGGCAATAATCCTGCTTTCCTACTTTGCCGGATGGTCGGATAGGCGTATCGGTGAGGATATGGGGTTCCCGCGCTCCACGGTACAGAACCGTCGCGCCCGTGCGCTCGCCCGTCTTGCGGACATTCTGACGGAAGGGGGTGACCCGCATGGCAAAGACAAAGATTGACTACGATACCGTCGTTGCCGCGACAAGCGGAGATGCCCTTGCCGCCGGGGCGGTACTCGATTACTTCAACGACTTCATGGACGGACTCTGCACCGGGTTCTACACCGATGCGGATGGTTTCTGGGATTACGGCATCGACCTCTCGATGAAATCGTTTATGCAGGCGAAGCTCTTGCGTGCGATGTTGAGGTTTCAGCCGTAAAAGACGCTACTTGTAACAAGTAAAACCAGAAATAGGGAAAACCAGCACACCAGAAAACTACTTGACCAGCCATGGTATAATAAAAATGTCAAGCGGTTGTCTGGTGCCCTTTTTCCCGGAAAGGAAAATTATGGCATCGGAACGCAATCGAACCGAAGAGAAGAAAACCTATACGGTAGGCGAAATCGCCGAAATGCTGGGCATCAGCGACAAGGTGGCCTATACACTCGTGAAGAGCGGGCAGTTCAAGTACGTCCGCGTCGGCAGAGCCATTCGGGTATCCAAAAGCTCCTTCGACAGTTGGTTGGAACCAAATTAACCAACAAGGAGAAGATTCGATATGGCAGCAATCAAGCAGAGAAAAACAAAATATTCCGTTATCTACTGGTATGTAAATGAACAAGGAGAACGGAAACAAAAATGGGACACTGTGGATACGATTGGCGAAGCAAAGAGCCGCAAGGTCTTTGTAGAGTTCTATCAGGAGAAATACGGACAGACCATCGTTCCTAACGAGGAGACGTATTTTCAAAGAGTAGCTGATGAAAAGGCAAAAACGGGGAAAGAAGGCGGAACCGATGAGCACGATAGCGGCTCGGAGCCGATTCGCAGAAGAACCCCGACCCCAAAAAGCGCGGTAACGCCGCAAAAGGACGATATCACTTTCAGCGAGTTCCTAAAGCACTATGTGAAAGTGTACGGAACGTCGAAATGGTCTATGAGCACATACAGCGGAAAGACCGGGCTAATAAGGAACTACATTGACCCATATATCGGGGACAAGAAGCTGTCTGAAATCACCACGGAATGCCTTTCGGAGTATTACAACGACCTGCTCTCCGTCGAGCGCGTTCCGCCTGCCAACCAAAAAAAGACCGGCAAATGTGTCGCGCCTTCCGGCGTGAAGAAGATTCATGACGTTATCCGCTCTGCACTCAATCAGGCAATGAAATGGAACTATCTCGACCCGATGATGCAGAATCCGGCAAAACTTGCCACCCTGCCGACGATGAAGAAAACAAAACGGAAGGTGTGGAGTGTGAGCACGTTTCGCGAAGCACTTCCAAGAGTCGAGGACGATATTCTGGCTCTTGCCATGAACCTCGCCTTTTCCTGTTCGCTCAGGGTGGGGGAGATAACCGGTCTCACATGGGACTGCATTTTCATAGACGAGGAATCTATTGAAAACGGCAACGCTCGCATCATCATCAACAAGGAGGTTGCTCGTGTTTCCATTGAAGCCTTGCAGAGACTCAACGAGCGGGACGTGCTCGTCACGTTTCCCGCTCAGAAACCACACTGCACCACTAGGCTCGTACTCAAGACCCCGAAAACCGAAACCAGCACCCGTGTGGTATGGCTTCCGAAAACCGTGGCACATATGCTCGTGGAGCATAGGAAAAATCAGGAGGAACTAAAGGAGTTTCTTGGAGCGGATTACCATGACTACAATCTTGTGGTTGCCCTTGAAAACGGAAATCCGGTGGAGAGCCGCATCATCCGAAAGCGCCTGCAAATCTTTTGTGACACGACAGGATACGAACGTGTGGACTTCCATTCGCTCCGCCATCTCTCCACGAAGTACAAACTCAAACTGACACAGGGCGATATTAAGTCCGTCCAAGGAGATACTGGTCATGCCGAAGCCCAGATGGTGACAGACGTTTACTCGGAAATTGAAGACGAGAACCGGCGTGAGAACGCGGCTCGCATGGAAGCCGACTTCTACAGCCCTACCGCCAAAAATGGGAAATCATCAGCAACAGAGGATATCGGCGAAGCTCTGGCAGCTATCCTTAAGAACCTGTCACCTGAGCAACTTGCAGCGCTTGTCTCCGCTGCCCGTTAGCAGTGGTTGTTAGCAAGTTGTTAGCAAATCGTCCCAAATGTTGTGCCAGACACACAGGTAGATGTTTTTTGTTAGCAAACAATAGAAACGGAAAAACGGAAAGACGGCTATACCGAAAACTGGAATGCCAGTCGAAAACGGTGTAGCCGTCTGAAAAGGAAAAATGCCGGAAACCCTTGAAAAATCAGGCTTCCGGCGATTTTTACCACACGTCCCAGACAGGAATCGAACCTGCGGCGTTTCGCTTAGGAGGCGAACCCTCTATCCTACTGAGGTACTGAGACATATCATATTCAGTTAGCAAAAAGTCTTCGTTCCAACAACCGCTTAGGAGACGATTCTTATATTCATTTGACTAATAGAACATATACATATATCATACCGTTTGAACATGAAAATGTCAAATGCTTTTCTAAGAGGATGATCATGGTGAGGTAACAGAGCGGGATCTGATATGTGAAATAGCTTTTACAGGAATTTTTTATGTAAAGCCGAATGTTCTGAAACACATATACAAAAAAGCACGACTAATTTTCAATTAAAAGAAATTTGGTCATGCTTTTTATATAAGTCAAAAATCTTTTCTAAAAATTAATATGCCCCTGCAGCCAGATTTGTGCCTTCAGCCGTCTTCCAACTGCCGGTTCGCCAATCACCTTTTCAACCGGTACGCATACATCAAATTGAAGCTCATTGGTTTCAACTGTAAGAACATAAAGTTTTTTCCCGGTAAGAAGATTTTCGATGGTATCGATATTCAGAATCTCACCAAGGATCGCATACTGGTCACATTCAAGACCAGCTGGCATAAAATGCGTATCGACAATACTGTAAATATCTTCCCCGCGAATTCTTTTTGATACTGCGGCATAAGTGTCGATGTCGTCAAGCGTAAGGCTTTCAATGGCATCGGGATTTCCTTCCTTTGCTGCGCTCATAAGCATCATCCGGTTGCGGAGATCTTTCGCTCTCTTGTCCGCAGCACCTGCATCCTTTGTGACCGGAAGCAAAATTTTCCCACTTAAGGCAAGACCAGAAAAGGTTATAGAGATTGAACTTTTGCTCAGACCACCGAGAGTGGCTTCTTTTATGTATTCCATTCCGTTCTGGATATGGAAAATGATACTGCAGCCGAGCTTTACATCTTCGCAGACACCAATATAGGTCGGTGAGGATGCTTTCTGTTCTACTGCAATATCAGCATAAGAGCTGACTCCACTGCCTGAAAAATATGGGAAATAGCATTCTCTGCGGAACTCTTCATCATTTTCATCGATAAAGCCGCAGGAAGAAATGCCAATCCCGTTGCCGTATTCCCTGCGAAGCTCACAGAGATCTGTGTGTTCGTCCAGGGCAATACGGTCATATCCGGAAAATTTCTTTTCGGATTCAAGAAGAATCTGATACCATTCGCGTTCAGATGCGATATCGTGGAATCCGATAGCGTTTAAATATTTATGCAAAATTTACCTCGTTTTCTATCTGATTTCAGACTTACCGCCCATGTATGGACGAAGTACTTCAGGAATGCGGACAGAACCGTCTGCCTGAAGATTGTTCTCGAGAAATGCGATCAGCATTCTCGGAGGAGCTACTACTGTGTTGTTCAGTGTGTGTGCGAAATATTTGTTTCCGTCACTTCCTTTTACACGGATGCCAAGACGTCTTGCCTGTGCATCACCAAGGTTAGAACAGCTTCCTACTTCAAAGTATTTCTTCTGTCTTGGAGACCATGCCTCTACGTCACAAGATTTTACTTTAAGGTCGGCAAGGTCACCTGAACAGCATTCCAGTGTACGAACCGGGATATCAAGAGAACGGAACAGATCGACAGTGTTTTTCCATAATTTATCATACCATTCTTTGCTTTCTTCTGGTTTGCATACAACGATCATTTCCTGTTTTTCAAACTGATGGATTCTGTATACACCACGTTCTTCGATTCCATGAGCTCCTTTTTCTTTACGGAAGCATGGAGAATAAGAAGTCAGTGTCTTTGGAAGTTCAGCTTCATCAAGCATGGTATCGATGAATTTACCGATCATAGAATGCTCGCTTGTTCCGATCAGATATAAGTCTTCGCCTTCAATTTTGTACATCATAGAATCCATTTCGGCAAAGCTCATAACGCCTGTAACAACGTTGCTTCTGATCATGAAAGGTGGGATACAGTATGTGAATCCACGATCGATCATAAAGTCACGTGCATAAGAGATAACTGCTGAGTGAAGACGTGCAATATCTCCCATCAGATAATAGAAACCATTTCCGGCAACCTTTCCTGCACTTTCAAGATCGATTCCGTTGAATTTTTCCATAATTTCTGTATGGTATGGGATTTCAAAGTCCGGAACAACCGGTTCGCCAAATTTTTCAATTTCAACATTCTGACTGTCGTCTTTACCGATCGGTACAGATGGATCGATGATATTTGGGATAACCATCATATCTTTTTTGATTTTTGCTTCAACTTCTTTTTCTTCAGCAGAAAGTTCTTCCATACGGGCAGCGTTTTCCTGAACTTTTTTCTTAAGCTCTTCTGCTTTCTCTTTTTCGCCATGAGCCATGCATGCACCGATTTCTTTGGAAACTTTATTTTTCTCAGCACGGAGTGCTTCTACTTCGCCTTTGATTTCACGGTTTCTCTTGTCAAGTTCGATTACTTCATCTACAAGTGGAAGCTTTTCATCCTGGAATTTTTTCTTGATGTTTTCTTTTACAACATCCGGGTTCTGTCTTAAAAATTTAATATCTAACATAACTGTTCTCCTGTCTTATTTCTTTATTTTTATTACTGTGGTTTGATCGCATCCTGTACATCCGGATCATACATTTCCTGGTAAACGGCCTGATCTAGTGATTCGGCCTCTTCTTCAGAGAGCTCAATGTAACTTTCACCACGCACAATTTCTTTTATATAAGTGTAACAGCCATCTCTGCTGTGCATGGAATTGAGGATCCATCCATTGTTATCATTGTCAAGCATTGTAAGGGCGAAGCTGAGTTTTCCACCCATTTCACCGAAAGCATCGTATTTTACAATACCTACTTTCTGGTAGCTGCTTCGCAACGCGCGATACAATATGCGGATGTCCGCTTTGTTTTCGTGGGCAATGTTGGAAAGCTCGTCGAGTTCATCGAATCTTGCGCTGAAGCTTTCTTCGAGCGTTTTACCGTCCTGTCCGCGCATGAATACGTTATAGCTTGATTTCAGACGGTTGTATTTCATATTAACATTAATATAAAGAAGAAACATCAATATGATCAGCATGATAAGAAAAAGAAATATATACGCCGGATCAATTCCAATTGATTTCAGAATTTTACTTTCCATATATTATTTTCCTTCCTGTATTGACATCAACAATTCAAATATACGTTCCAGATCGTTGTCCGAATAATATTCAATTTCAATTTTGCCTTTTCCGTTGGCTTTATGATTGACATGGACTTTGGAACCGATGATTGACTTTATACGTTCCTCCAGATCTTCATATACAAATGCATTCTGGATAACAGGCTTTTCTTTTTCTTTTTTTGGCTTCTTTAGTTCTTTGACAAGTTTTTCGGTATCCCGGACACTGAGCTTTTCATCAAATACTTTATTGGCAAGAATATATTGCTGCTCTTTATCCTCGATTGCAAGAAGAGCACGTGCATGTCCGGTTGAAATCATGTCATCGATGATCATCTGCTGTACTCTCTCGTCCAGCTTTAGAAGACGCATAGAGTTTGTAACAGCAGTTCTGCTCTTTGAAACGCGCTCAGCTACCTCATCCTGCTTCAGACGGAATTCATTTAGCAAGCGTTTGTATGCCTGCGCTTCTTCAATTGGATTCAGATTTTCGCGCTGAATATTTTCAATAAGAGAAATCTCAACGATTTCCTGATCTGTGTATTCTTTAATGATAACAGGGATCTCTTTGATACCGGCCTGTTTTGCTGCACGCCAGCGACGCTCGCCGGCGATGATTTCGTAGTAATCGTTCCGTTTCTGAACAATCAGAGGCTGCAGGATTCCAAACTGTTTGATTGAATCAGCAAGTTCCAAGAGAGCATCTTCCTCAAAATGTTTTCTTGGTTGGTCACGGTTTGGCTCTACATCATTGATCTTCATCATAATTGGCCCGGCATTCACTACTTCTTTTTTAACCGGTGCAGTATGTTTTGCGGTTTTGTTTTCTTTGATTAAACTATCCAGACCTTTTCCAAGTCCGCCTCGTTTTGCTGTCATGCTTACTCTTCTCCTTTATGAATTACTTCATCTGCTAATAACATATAACTTTCAGCTCCTGTTGAACGAGGATCATATAAGTTGATTGGTAAGCCATGACTTGGGGCTTCTGCAAGTCGTATATTACGTGGAATGATAGTTTTGTAAATTGTCTGATCAAGATTATCTTTTACATTTTCAACAACTTGAAGAGAAAGATTGGTTCTGGCATCATACATGGTAAATACAACGCCTTCCATTTCAAGGTTTTCGTTCAATCTTTCTTTTACAAGCTCGATTGTTTTAATCAGCTGGCTCAATCCTTCAAGTGCATAGTATTCACACTGAATTGGAACCAATACGGTATCGGCTGTAGTCATTGAATTGATTGTCAGCATACTAAGTGAAGGTGGGCAGTCGATAATGACGTAATCGTAATTACTTCTTATCTTAAGCACCTCATCTCTTAATATGTATTCTTTGTTCTCAGTATCGAGCAACTCTATTTCGGCACCAGACAGATCAATGTTTGCGGGAATCACGTCGAGATTTTCAATTGCTTCTTTGCATAGCACCTGATCCATAGTGGCTTCGCCGATTAAAAGATCATATACAGTATAGGCAACATTATCCTTATCTATACCAAGACCGCTGGACATATTCCCCTGTGGATCCATGTCGATTGCGAGAACTTTCTGCCCTTTTGCCGATAAACACGAGGATAAATTGATCGCTGTTGTAGTTTTTCCAACGCCACCCTTTTGGTTGGCAACGGCAATTATTCGTCCCATTGCAATTACCTCCTTTCTAATAGTGTGCAAATATATATGAAGTTTTATTTACATCTAGGTATAATTGTAACACTAAACTTTATCTAAATCTACTAAATGTTTCACGTGAAACATTTATTTTGGCATTTTTTATAAATAAGGGGATTTTTTGCGCGAAACATTCTACACAAAGTGAAATGTGAAAATATGTAAAAACATTCGTAATCCGCTCATTTTTCTTGAAAAAATGGCTACTTACTCATTTTTTTGACGGGTCAAGAGGTCAAAAATCCTCTTGCAAGCAAGCTTACATCGGCTTTCTGACCTTTTGCCCATGGTATCATCATATTTTGGATATATTAAAATATATTTGGCTATGAGCAACTGGAAAAAGAGAAAACAAAATGTTTCACGTGAAACATTTTGTCGAAAACCAAGGAACAATAACATGATGAAAATCTTTAAACTGTAAGAAGATTATGGTATACTTATCTATAAGCCACAAGGCGAAACATTACACAAAACAGATACTATTTGCGAGTATGATCTTGCTGAATCGGGGCAAAAATGATTTGGAGAAAGGACAATTAGCGATGAAAAATAAATTGAAAAGTTGTGCGATTTTAGCAACACTTGGTGCGATTACAATCCATCTGATAAATAAAACACTTATAGAAATGGCAACAAAAGACAGCTTGTTAAACTCATCTGAGGGAAATTATTATGACTGGAGATTTGGGAAAATCTATTATAGAAAACAGGGAAATGGTAAACCACTACTGCTACTTCATGATTTGGACGCAGAAAGCTCTGGCGTAGAATGGAAAAAAGTAGCGGCAATTCTTGCAGAAAAGCATACTGTTTATACCGTGGATCTGCTAGGCTGTGGACGATCTGAAAAACCAAATATTACTTATACTAATTTCCTTTATGTGCAAATGCTGACGGATTTTATTAAACATATCATTGGCGAAAAGGCAGATGTTGTGGCTACGGGAGAATCGGCTGCTATTGCAGTTATGGCATGCGGAAATGATGAAAACGTGATTGGAAAGATTTGTATGGTGAATCCACTGTCACTTACGGAACTTGCAAAATGTCCGAATAAGAGAACCAAGACGCTGAAGTTCCTTGTTGAAATACCGATTATTGGTACGCTGCTGTACAACATTATTCATTCAAGAGAAGCGATTGATGAAAAATTTGTGGATAAGTATCTGTATGACGAAGATACGATAGATTATCAGATGACGAAGATATACCATGAATCTGCTCATAATGAAAACGCACATTCAAAATATTTGTTTGCAAGCATCAAAGGTGGATATACAAAGACAAATATTTATCATTGTATTCGCAAGGCGACAAATAGTATCTGCATTATCTCTGGACAATATGATGAAAACAGTATTGAGATTGCTAAACAATATCAGAAGCATGTACCTGCTATAGAATGCATGTGCATAAAGGATACGAGACATCTTCCACAAATTGAACAACCGGAAGGATTCGCAGAACAGCTGGATATCCTTTTCTCTGCTGAATAATATAAAGTACGTTCAGGTACACATTATAGCCAAATGCGGGATGTACACTTCGGTGTACATCCCGCATTTGGCTATATATGGCTCTTGATCAACTTTTGCGATTATCTAATAGCAAACAGAACTGGTACTTAACTGGTACTTATTCTACTCATGAACACCATGAAAACCGACATGCAACTCTGGGAAATTTCTATGGAAATTGTCTTTCTCTGAAAAACAAAACAGAAGGATGATTATTGGGCTTTTTGCAGAAATAATCAAGCTAAATGAAAATAAAAAATCAGATTTTAAGCGGGTAAAAAATTGAACTTACCCGCTTTTTGAAATGAAATAGGAAAACAAATTTCTGGCAGAACTGCATACAAAAAAATAAAAATACATTTTCAAAGCATACAAAAATTGAACTATCAAAAATACAAAATAGAATAAACTATAATAATTAAAATTGAACTATTATAAAAAAACTAATAGCAGAAGTTCAATGCAAAGAAAAAATAGTTCAATTTCCATTGCGGTATATACAGACTACAGGAATGTATAGCTGTTTATCCGTGGATAGGTTCTTTGGAAGGAAGTCCTGCTTTTCGAGGAAATTTCTTCCCGGTAGGCTTGATTTTTTTGATCTTTACAAATGAACGGCTGATATCACTGCCTGGAAGCTGGAATATAACTGGTTTATTTTGTGTACCTCCAAGGACATGTACTGCGGTTTTTGCAGCGGAAAGTTCATCGACAATATCACCGGATTTGTAAGAAACAAAGAATCCACCAACTTTTACATAAGGGAGGCAGTATTCGGATAATGTAGATAAATTGGCCACTGCACGTGAAACACAGAGGTCAAACTGTTCCCTGTAGTCTGCCTGACGGGCAAAATCTTCTGCTCTGCCGTGGATTGTATGGATATCCGTAAGATTTAACTCTTCAATCACACTGTCAAGGAAACGGATTCTCTTATTTAAAGAGTCAAGCAAAGTGATTTTAAGGTGCGGAAAGGCGATTTTTAAAGGAATTCCGGGGAATCCGGCGCCTGTTCCTATATCGATCACGGTTTGAACTTTACTGATATCCAGAGCCTTTACTAATGCAAGGCTGTCGACAAAATGTTTTTCGTTTACTTCTTCGTGCTCGGTGATACCGGTGAGATTCATAACCTTGTTCCATTCCACCAGCATTTCGTAATATTTATCAAACTGATTAAACTGGGTCTGCGTTAATGTGATACCTAATTCTGCAAGCTGTTGCTCAAATTTTTTACTCATATTGCTCCTTTTTTCCCCTAAAAGTACACATCTTTGCGGAAAATAAACAGTAATTTACACTGTTTTGCACCAAATAGGTACACAATTTCCGAGGAGATAGCACCTTAAAGGTACACGATAAAATGATAATGTTTTTGAATAAATACAATCATGCACCTAAAAGGTATACGAAAAGATGAAAAAACATACTTTCTGCCCTATAAAGTACACGATAAAACCATTTCTTTGAAAATAGATGTGTACTTTTTGGGTGATGCCCTCAAAAGTACACATCTATATAAAGGGAAAAACAGAAACCAGAAATAATGGATTCTGTAATATCCCAAAAAAGATCAAAATACAGGTCTGGTTATTTGGTGGTCTAATGTCCTAGATATACCAGTAATACAGAAATATCGGCAGGTGAGACACCGGAAATACGGGATGCCTGACCGATGGAAAGCGGTCGGAACTGCTTTAATTTCTGCACAGCTTCGATTCGCAGGCTCGGAACAGCATCGTAATCGATATCTGCCGGTATTTTCCTGGTTTCAAGCTTTTTAAACTGTTCTACCTGTTTTAACTGGCGTTTGATATAGCCTTCATATTTGATGTTGATATCAATTTGTTCCATAATCTCTCGGCTGAAGCTTTCTGTTCGCATATGGTCGATAGGTTCGAGAAGCTCATAATTCAGCTCAGGACGCTTAATAAGCTCAGCAAGTGTAGATCCTGAAGTAAGAGGCGTACTGCCGCAATTTGTGAGAAAATCCGTGATTTCCTGGGAAGTTCCAACGTTGGTATGCTCGAGCCTGTGGATCTCCTTGCGGATGATTTCTTCTTTGTCTAACAACATCTGGTATCTCTCGTCTGAAATAAGCCCTATTTTGTGCCCTATTTCGGTTAGTCTCTGATCGGCGTTGTCCTGGCGCAGGAGTAACCGGTATTCGGCACGTGAAGTCATCATACGATATGGTTCGTGGCTTTCTTTTGTAACCAGATCATCGATCAGAACACCGATATAAGCCTGGGAACGGTCTAAAATTAACTGTTCTCTTCCAAGAACCTCCAGTGCGGCATTGATTCCGGCAATAAGTCCCTGAGCGGCTGCTTCTTCATATCCCGAACTTCCGTTGAACTGACCACCGCTGAACAAACCATGAATAGATTTGAACTCAAGTGTCGGATGAAGCTGTCTTGCATCGATACAGTCATATTCAATTGCGTAAGCATTTTTAACTATTTTTGCGTGTTCAAGACCAGGCACACTTCTGTACATTTCATATTGAACATCCTCTGGAAGTGAACTTGACATTCCACCGATGTACATTTCATTGGTTTCCAGACCTTCTGGTTCAATGAACACCTGATGCCGTTCTTTATCGGCAAATTTTACAATTTTGTCCTCGATAGACGGACAATAACGTGGTCCGGTGCCTTCGATCATACCGGAATAAAGTGGGGAACGATCCAGGTTTTTACGGATGATCTCATGGGTTGTAGGATTGGTATAGGTAAGCCAGCAGGAAGCCTGCTCAATCTGCACATCTTCTGGATCCGTTGTGAACGAAAAAGGTACGACCCTCTCGTCGCCGAATTGCTCTTCCATTTTGCTGAAATCAATGCTGCGCTTGTCGATACGTGCCGGTGTACCGGTTTTGAAGCGGTACATCTTAATACCGAGCTCCTTCAGACAGTCGGTCAGATAATTTGCTGCCTGCAGCCCGTTTGGACCGGTATGCGTGCTGACATCACCGTAAATGCATCTTGCCTTCAGGTAGGTTCCGGTACACAGTACAACGGCCTTGCAGCGGTATATAGCACCAGAATAGGTCTGAACGCCCGTTACAGAACCATCTTCCACAAGGATATTGACGACTTCACCTTGCCGGATCTCCAGGTTCTCCTGGTTTTCCAGCGTCTGTCGCATGGTATTGCTGTATTTGTTCTTATCTGCCTGGGCGCGCAGGGAATGAACGGCAGGCCCTTTAGATTTATTCAGCATCTTTGACTGAATAAATGTCTTGTCGATGTTCTTTCCCATTTCACCGCCGAGCGCATCCAGCTCACGTACCAGGTGCCCCTTTGAGGTACCGCCGATATTCGGGTTGCATGGCATCATGGCGATACTTTCTACACTTACGGTGAAAACAATCGTTTTCAGACCGAGTCTTGCGCAGGCAAGGGCAGCTTCGCAGCCGGCATGTCCCGCACCAACTACAACGATGTCGTATGCGTCTTTATTTTCCCATACAGAATTTGCTGAATATTTCATTTACTAAATCTTCTCCTATCGTCTCTCCGGTAATGCTTCCCAGAGATTCATATGCATCCATTAAGTCAATTGTGAAAAAGTCTTCCGGCATCTGGTTTTCGATGCTCTCTTCTACCTTTTTCAGGCTGGAAAGTGCATCGGCAAGAGCTGTTTTGTGTCGGATATTGGTGATATAAACCTCATCGTTAAATGAGATATCACCGTGATAAAACATCTCTTTTAAAGTAGATTCCAGTTCATGGATCCCAGTCTCCTCTTTTGCGGAAATATCGATCATTGGCTTAGTTATCAACGTTTCTAATGCCTTTTTATCAACAACTGTGGATAAGTCACTCTTATTCAGTAGTATCACAGCTTTCTTATCCCGGATCATCTCGATGATCTCGTGATCATTTTCATCAAGAGGTCTGGATGCATCGACCACATAGATAATCAGATCGGCTTTTTCTGCATTTTCTTTTGCTTTATCCACACCGATCTTCTCTACGATATCAGAGGTATCGCGGATTCCGGCGGTATCCATGATGTTTAAAGAAACACCCTGAAGCTGGATATTTTCCTCTAGGACATCTCTTGTGGTTCCGGCAATCTCGGTTACGATTGCCTTTTCTTCGCCTACCAGAACGTTCATCAGAGAGGATTTCCCGGCGTTCGGTTTCCCGACGATAACCGTCTTGATGCCTTCTTTGATGATACGTCCGTCATCGGCAGTATCCAGAAGACACTGGATTTTCTGCTGCAGATCCTTTACGACGCCCAGGAGACTGTCACCATATCCGTCTACGCTGATATGCTCTGGATCATCCAGTGCACTTTCGATAAAAGCGGTATGGTAAAGGATTACTTCACGGATTTCTTTAATCTTATTGTGGACAGAGCCTTTCAACTGGTTTACCGAGCTTTGTAGTGCATAGTCATTCTTGGAGCTGATGATATCGATCACGGCTTCGGCCTGTGACAGATCCATTCGGCCGTTCAGAAAAGCCCTTTTGGAAAATTCACCCGGTTCAGCAGGTCTTGCACCGTATTTGATCACGGTTTCAAGTATCTTTCTTGTGACAAATACACCGCCGTGACAGTCGATTTCCACAGTATCTTCACCGGTGTAGCTGTGCGGCCCACGCATTAAAAGAACCAGCACTTCATCAATCGTCTGCTCTCCGTCCATGATATAGCCATAGTGAATGGTATGGCTTTTTTGTTCGGACAGAAGCTTCGGGCTTTTGCCTTTGTAAATTTTGTCAATAATAGAAAACGCATCTTCTCCGCTGAGACGCACGATTCCGATTCCGGAATTAGTCATTGCTGTGGAGATTGCTGCGATTGTGTCTGTTTTAAATCCCATTTTATTGCTTCCTTCTATACTTTTGTAATAAATGCGATGTTATCATTTTACCCCGAAAGCTGTCAAAATGGAAGTGCCTATTGTGAAGAGTAGAAAAAAACCGCGTTACTGTTCACAGGACCTGTGACCAGCAACGCATCTCGCCATTTTAAATCGCCTTTGGCGATGGGCGAGATGCCATTCAAGATAAACCGTGCATCCTCCGTGCCAATCAGCGTAGTGATTGACACGGGAGTGAACAGTAAAAAAACCGCAGCCATTAAATGACTGCGGTTTACTGTGAACGATTCAGTTATAACGGTGTATGCAACCAATTTGCGTTACTGTTTAACGGCGGTTCGGTGTTACAACAACACGTCTGTATGGTTCTTCGCCCTCGCTGTGGGTAGAAACTCTGTCATCAGCCTGCAGAGCGGAATGGATGATTCTTCTTTCATAAGGATTCATCGGCTCCAGTGAGATCGGCTTTCTGCTTCGTTTTACTTTGTAAGCGATATTCTTTGCGAGATTTTCAAGAGTCTGTTTTCTTCTCTTGCGGTAGTCTTCTGTGTCGAGTTTGACACGTACATAACCATCCTGTGACTTGTTGGCTACACGGTTGGTGAGGTACTGGAGAGAATCCAATGTCTGTCCACGCTTACCGATCAGGATACCCATGTTGTCACCGCTCATCTCAATTGCAAGGGCACCTTCTTCATCAATGGAGGATACGATAGTTACTTCGCCCATTCCCATTGCCTGAAGAACTTCCTGTAAGAATTTCTCACAGATCTTCTGTGTCGCTTCTGTTACAACGGCTACATGAAGTTCTTTCTTTTCTTCATAAACCGGAGCTGCTGCTGTTACGGCAGAGGCTGTTTCTGTTTTGTTTTCTTTTACAAATTCTTTCTTAGGCTCTTTTTTGAAGTCCTTTTTCGAATCTTTTTTGTATTCTTTGTGTTCTTTGTACTCTTTACGTTCTTTGTGTCCAACGAATTCCTTGCGGTCTTTTCGGAAATCCTTCTTGAATTCTTTTTTGATCTCTTCCGGTTTGATTTCTTCGGCTTTGATTTCTTCTGTTACAGTTTTTTTGATACGGGCACGGATAACTGCCTGACGGCTTCCGATTCCGAGGAAGCCTGCACTTCCTTTTTCAATTACGTCATATTCCATCTGATCGCTGGCAACGCCAAGCTGAATGGAAGCCTCTGTAATCGCATCATCTAAAGTTTTTGCTGATACTGTGATCTCATTCATTTAACTTGTCCCCCTATTTATTGCCTTCGTTAAAACGCTTTACAAGGTTCGCTTTGTCTGCAAGGCTTCCGGCCTTTGCATTTTCATTTTTCTTCTTTGCTTCTTCGAGCTTTTCTTCAAGTTCTTTTGTCTGAGCAGCTGTTCTTACCGGCTCATGAATGTTTTTCACGTTCTTATGAGCCATTTTGTTTACATTGCTTGCATCCACTTCGTTTTTGTTCTTTCGTTTTTCAGCAGCTTTTTCCATATTCTCTTTGATCAGTTCATCCATCGGAATCTTATTCAGATGTTTGTTGATAAAGAACTGCTGTACCATACGGACAACGGCACTTGCAACCCAGTAGATTCCAAGACCTGTAGGTAATGTGAAACACATAAATACAGATACAAGAGGAAGGGTAACGTTCATTGTCTTCATGGTTGAAGCCATCTGGTCAGCCTGCGGATTGTTCGTAACTGCAGTTGTCTGCTGAGAAAGCTTCACGCTCAGGTACTGGGAAAGTCCTGAAAGGACAGGAATCAGCACTGCCATGATCACAATTCCCCATGCGCCGGCTTTTACACCGTTGCTAATGAGGTTCATAGGAGTTTCCGCAATGTTAAGTCCAAGGAAGTTATTCATGGACTTTAATGTATCGACGGTGCTGTCGATCGTAGGCTGCAGATCCGGAAGCTTCTTGCCGAGAGTTTCCCAGGTTGAAGTCTGGAATTTGTACAGTACGTCGATCAGTACGTTTTTATCAGAGTAATCATATTTGGAGGCGGACATAAGGATCGGTTTTGCTTCGCCGATCTTTTCCATGACCTTCTGCCATCCATCCTGTGCCATGATAGAGGTAAGAATCGGTGTGTATACCGCTTTAACCTGTCCAACATAAGCAGGGATGTTGCGGATTACATAGTACATTGCCCAGAGAATTGGGAACTGGATAAACATACTTAAGCATCCGCCGGTCGGTGATACTCCGTATTTTTCATAAACCAATTGTGTTTCTTCCTGCATCTTCTGCATGGAAGCCTGATCATTTTTTCCTTTGTACTTCTGCTGAACCTTCTGGAGCTCAGGGTTCATTGCAGCGGACATCTTGGAAAATTTCTGTTGCTTGATGGTGAGCGGCATCAGTAAAGTGTAGATGACAATTGTCAAAAGAATAATACATACACCCAGGTTGTGAATGCCGATTAAATCCATTACCCGGTAAATACCATCCATGATCTTACCGAGCAGCCAGGCAGCCTGTCCGATGATTGGTGTGCTGACCTGTGTCATTAAAATTCCTGTCATAACCTTTCCTCCATAAACATTTCCGTCCCGGTATTTGGACGGCCTATAGGTTTAAGGCACCGGATCATATCCACCTTTGGCGAATGGATTGCATCTGAGGATTCTCCATACGGTCAGAAGGCCTCCTTTAAACGCACCGTATTTTTCAATGGCCTCCAAAGCATATTCTGAGCAGGTTGGAATGTAAATACAGTGGGTATATACCTTCATAGGTGATAAATATTTTCTGTAAAAACGAATCAAATATAATAATATCTTTTTCATAATTTCAGTGCCTCGTAGTGTATATCCGTCTTCTCGATATACTGAACTGGCTAATTGCAGTCCGAATAAATGTGATGAAGTTTGCCCAGATGGATGAGAGCGCTTTCAATCTCATGGTATGACCGGTCTTTGGCGGTCGTCCTTGCGATGAACACGATATCATATCCACATTGGAACTGTTCTTCGTGTAACCTGTAACTCTCACGGATCAGCCTTGTTAAATGATGTCTTATGATGCTGTTCCCAACTTTTTTGCTGACGGAAATTCCGACGCGGTTGCGTCCGAGATCATTCGCCAGGAGATACATTACAAGGTACTTGTTGCCATAAGGTTTTCCCTTTCTGTATACAGACTGGAAATCCCTGTTTTTCTTCAATGATTCGGAAAATTTCATACTTTATTCTCCCGATTTACATAAATTTGCATAGAAGAAAAGGCCACATATATGTGACCTATGCTGATAATACTTTTCTTCCTTTTGCTCTTCTTGCTGCAAGAACTTTTCTTCCACCTGCTGTGGCCATTCTTGCTCTGAATCCATGAACTTTCGCTCTGGAACGTTTCTTTGGCTGGAATGTCATCTTCATTGATATCCACCTCCTATCGATTTCTTCTTATATGAATAGAAGCTTATTTACGTTTTTAAGACATCGTACTTCATTATAATCAAAAAAGCTGTCTCCGTCAAGCAGTTTTAATAAAGTTTCGACCCTTATTTTAAGGAAATTATGAATAAGTTTATGGTTTTTGATTGATTCTGAAATCGTTTTAAGGTAGAATATAAGAGTATGATTATGCTTATTTTGAAGATGAATGGGGCAGGAATATGGACGTCATAAAAGAAAAATGGGAAGAGATCATTCAAAAGCTAAAAGTAGAATATTTTCTATCGAACATTTCTTTTGAAACGTGGATACGCCCGCTGGAGGTATATGAGATCAGAGGTAACACTCTGTATCTTACCGTTAATTTTAAGGCGAGCATCGAACACATTCAGAATAAATATCTTCTTCCGCTTAAAGTATGCATCGCGGAAGTTACCGGGACAGAGTATCAGATTAAGTTTATTCCCAGAGATCTGCCGCGCGAGCAGCAGCGCAGATATCTGGAGAAGACTGCGCCCGTAAAAGAGAAGACACATAAGCATAAAGAGGTAAGCCCGATAGCTGAAAAAGCGAATCTGAATCCGAAGTATACGTTTGATACCTTTGTGGTAGGAGGAAATAATAATTTTGCACATGCCGCATCACTGGCAGTTGCCGAATCTCCCGGTGAGGTTTACAATCCTCTGTTTTTATATGGTGGGGTAGGACTTGGCAAGACCCATCTGATGCATTCGATCGCACACTACATACTGGACCGGGAACCATCGAAGAAAGTCCTATATGTGACAAGTGAGACATTTACCAATGACCTGATCACGGCGATCCGCAACGGAAAAACCGGCAACGATCTGGCGATGAATGCATTCCGCGATAAGTACCGCAATAATGACGTACTTCTGATCGATGACGTACAGTTCATTATCGGCAAAGAAAGTACACAGGAAGAATTTTTCCATACGTTCAATCATCTGCACAATGCCGGAAAGCAGATCGTCATTTCCAGCGACAAACCGCCAAAGGATATGACGACACTGGAGGCGCGTCTGCGGACAAGATTTGAATGGGGACTGATCGCAGATATTTCGGTGCCGGATTACGAGACACGTATGGCGATTCTTTATAAGAAAATAGAACTGGACCAACTGGAAAGATATCAGATTCCGGATGAGGTGATCCAGTATATTGCGATGAACATCAAGACCAATATCCGGGAACTGGAAGGCTCACTTAACAAGCTGATCGCATTATACCGGATCGGTGGAAGAAAGAACTTTGATGTTTCTCTGGCGGCAGAAGCACTGAAGGATATGATCGCACCGGACGATAGCCACAAGGTGACGCCGGAGCTGGTTCTGGATGTTGTCTCCGATCATTTTAATGTTTCCGTTTCTGAACTTAAGGGAAGTCGGAGAAATGCAAGAACGGCCGGAGCCAGACAGATCGTGATGTACCTGTGCAGGCAGATGACGGATGCGTCTCTTCAAAGTATCGGTGATCTGCTCGGAGGGCGTGACCATTCCACTGTGAACCACGGTGTGGACAAGATTGCCCGGGATGTGGAAAAAGATGAGACTTTGAGAAATACGATCGAGATCATTCAGAAGAAAATCAGCCCGCTGTAGAAAAGTTTTCCATGATCTTCCAGGGAAGAAAAAGGACTGTCCACGGACTTGTCAAAGCCTTAAATCCTTTTGGATCAAGGCCTTAAAGTACTTGTCCACAATTCAACAGACACTACTAAGATAACTACGGATTTGTTTTATATAAATATATATTTTGCGCGTCGAAAGGAGTTTTACACATTATGAAAATCAGATGTCTTAAATCAGATCTTGTGAAAGGGGTCAGCATTGTATCAAAGGCTGTTCCGACAAAGACAACCATGCCGATCCTGGAATGCATTCTGATAGATGCAACTACAGATATTATTAAACTTACAGCGAACGATATGGAGCTTGGGATCGAGACTGTGATCAGAGGGCAGATCGATGAGAAGGGAATGATCGCACTGGATGCGAGGATTTTCTCAGATATCGTAAGAAAGCTTCCTGATAATGAAATCGTGATTGAAAGTGGAGTGAACCTTCAGACGCTCATTACCTGTGAAAAAGCAAAATTCAATATTTCCGGTAAATCCGGTGAAGATTTTTCTTATCTGCCGTATATTGAGAGAGAAAATCCGGTTTCCATTTCCCAGTTCACACTGAAAGAAGTGATCCGCCAGACCATTTTCTCAATTGCAGACAACGACAGCAACAAACTGATGACAGGAGAACTCTTCGATATGAACGGGGATATTCTGAAAGTGGTATCCCTTGACGGACACCGTATTTCCATCCGCAAGATCGAGCTGAAGGAATCTTATGAACCGAAGAAGATCGTGGTTCCGGGAAAGACCCTGATCGAAGTCAGCAAGATCCTTTCAGGTGAAGCAGACAGCGAAGTGAGACTGTATTTCACAGCCAACCACATTGTATTTGAATTTGATGATACCGTTGTGGTATCCAGACTGATTGAAGGAGAATATTTCCGTATCGAGCAGATGCTGTCCAATGATTATGAGACAAAGGTAAGAATCAATAAAAGAGAACTCCTGAACTGTATTGACCGTGCAACTCTTCTTGTAAAAGAAGGTGATAAGAAGCCGATCATCATCAACATTCAGGATGAAATGATGGAACTTAAGATCAAGTCAGAGAAGGGTACGATGGATGAAGAGATTATGATCACTAAAGAGGGAAAAGACCTCTTGATCGGCTTCAATCCGAAGTTCCTCATTGACGCACTTCGTGTCATTGATGACGAAGAAGCAAATCTTTACTTTATGAATGCAAAGGCTCCTTGCTTTATCAAGGATGAAGGAGAAAGCTATGTATACCTGATTCTTCCGGTGAACTTCAGTGGAGCAGTATAGGAATTTAGAGAGGACAAAAATTATGGAGACAATCAAACTCAGAGATGAATTTATCAAGCTTGGTCAGGCACTGAAAGCAGCAGGTCTTGTAGGATCCGGTGTGGAAGCCAAGGAAGTCATTACAGAAGGTCTGGTAAAGGTTAATGGAGAAGTAGATACCAGACGTGGTAAAAAATTATATGACGGCGACGTTGTTACATTTAACGGAGAAGAGATCAAGATTGAAAAATAGGCTGGCACAGGTATGATTATCAAATCATTAAAATTAAAAGATTACAGAAATTATGAAATATTGAATATTGAATTTGATCATGCCACGAATATTTTTTACGGTGATAATGCGCAGGGCAAGACGAATATCCTGGAAGGGGTGTATTTGTCGGGAACCACGAAGTCTCACAGGGGGACGAAGGACCGGGATCTGATCCGATTCGGGCAGGATGAGGCTCATATTGAGACTGTCATTGAGAAAAATGGCGTTCCATGGCAGATTGATATGCACCTGAAGAAGAACAGTCCGAAAGGGATTGCGATTAACAAGGTCCCGATCCGGAGGGCGAGTGAGCTTTTCGGTCTGACGAATTTTGTGTTTTTCTCGCCGGAGGATCTGAACATTATTAAAAATGGTCCGGCGGAGAGGAGAAGGTTCATGGACCTGGAGCTTTCACAGCTTGATAAGGTGTATCTTAGTGACCTGGCAAATTATAACCGCACACTCAATCAGCGGAACCGTCTGCTGAAGGATGCCTATTACAGAGATGATATACTGGACACACTGGATGTATGGGATATGCAGCTGGTTCAGTATGGAGAAAAGATTATTCAGAGAAGGCTCCGGTTTATCGAGGAGGTCAATGCGATAATCGGAGACATTCACCATAAACTGACGGGAGGCAGGGAAAGGATCGGCCTTTCGTATGAACCTGGATGCGGAGCGCTTTCACTTGAGGCGGCGCTTGAGAAGAACAGGGAGCGCGATATCAGGATGAAGAGTACCTCGGTGGGACCTCACCGGGATGATATCTGTTTTATGGCAGGTGGGATCGACATCCGCAGATTCGGATCGCAGGGGCAGCAGAGGACAGCGGCACTTTCGCTGAAACTGTCTGAGATCGAGCTGGTACGGCAGATCATAAAGGATACGCCGGTGCTGCTGCTTGACGATGTATTGTCTGAACTTGACAAACACAGGCAAAACTATTTACTGGACAGTATTCATGATATACAGACTCTGATCACCTGTACGGGACTTGACGAGTTTGTCAATCATCGATTTTCAATAAATAAAGTATTCCATGTTCAGAACGGACATGTATCAAAAGAGAATTAGGAGGATCAATATGAGTGCAGAATATGGAGCAGACCAAATCCAGATACTGGAGGGGCTGGAAGCAGTAAGAAAGAGACCTGGTATGTATATTGGCAGTACATCTTCAAGAGGACTTCACCATCTTGTCTATGAGATCGTTGACAACTCGGTGGATGAAGCGCTTGCAGGATACTGCGATCATATCCAGGTGTTCATCAATCCGGATAATTCAATTACGGTTATAGATAACGGACGTGGTATTCCGGTGGGGATCAACCACAAAGCGGGACTCCCTGCGGTAGAGGTTGTATTCACCGTGCTTCATGCCGGCGGTAAATTCGGCGGTGGAGGATACAAGGTATCCGGTGGACTTCACGGTGTAGGAGCTTCCGTTGTAAATGCGCTTTCTGACTGGCTTGAGGTTGAGATCTGCCACGAAGGGAAGGTGTACAGACAGAGATATGAAAAAGGACATGTTGTTTACAAGCTGAAGGTTGTAGACGAATGTGATCCGGAGAAGACAGGAACAAAGGTAACCTTCCTTCCGGATGAAACTATTTTCGAAGATACAGTATTTGATTATGATACGTTAAAACAGAGATTCCGTGAGATGGCGTTCCTTACCAAGGGACTTCGCATCAGCCTGACTGATCTCCGGGATGAAGAACCGAAGGAAAGAGTGTTCCACTATGAAGGCGGTATCAAGGAGTTCGTTCAGTACTTAAATCGCAGTAAGACTCCGCTTTACGAGCAGATCATCTACTGTGAAGGAACAAAAGATAATGTAGAAGTTGAAGTTGCAATGCAGCACAATGATTCTTATACAGATAACACCTATGGTTTTGTAAATAATATCACAACACCGGAAGGTGGGACCCATGTGGTCGGATTCAGAAATGCGATCACAAAGACCTTTAACGACTATGCGAGAAAGAACAAATTATTAAAAGACAGTGAGCCGAATCTTTCGGGTGAGGATATCAGGGAAGGTCTTACAGCGATCATCAGTGTTAAGATCGAGGATCCTCAGTTTGAAGGACAGACCAAGCAGAAGCTCGGTAACAGTGAAGCGAGAGGTGCGGTTGACAGTATCGTCAGCAGCCAGCTTCAGATCTTCCTTGAACAGAATCCTGCTATTGGAAAATCAATTGTTGAGAAGTCGGTTATGGCGCAGAGAGCAAGAGAGGCGGCCAGAAAGGCGAGAGATCTTACCAGAAGAAAATCCGCACTGGAAGGCATGTCACTGCCTGGAAAGCTTGCGGACTGTTCAGACAAAGATCCATCCAAGTGTGAGATCTACATCGTAGAGGGAGACTCTGCGGGAGGTTCTGCAAAGACAGCCCGTGACAGAGCGACCCAGGCGATCCTGCCACTTCGTGGAAAGATCCTGAATGTAGAGAAGGCAAGACTGGATAAGATCTACGGTAATGCCGAGATCAAGGCAATGATCACTGCATTCGGTACAGGAATCCATGATGATTTCGATATTTCCAAACTGAGATATCACAAGATCATCATCATGACCGATGCCGACGTTGATGGAGCACATATCAGTACACTGCTTCTGACATTCCTCTATCGTTTTATGCCGGAGCTGATCAAACAGGGCTATGTATATCTGGCTCAGCCGCCGCTTTACAAGCTGGAGAAGAACAAGAAAGTCTGGTATGCATACAGCGATGAAGAACTGGCGAAGATCATCAGCGAAGTCGGACGTGATCAGAACAATAAGATTCAGCGATACAAAGGTCTGGGTGAGATGGACGCAGAGCAGTTATGGGATACCACAATGGATCCGCAGCATCGAATCTTAAGAAGAGTGACAATGGACGATGAGACATCTTCCGAACTGGATCTTACCTTTACAACCTTGATGGGAGATAAAGTAGAACCAAGACGAGAATTTATCGAAGAGAATGCAAAATTTGTTAAGAACTTAGATATATAGGAGAATACCAATGGAAGATAATATTTTTGATAAAGTTCATGAAGTGGATATGAAAAAAACCATGGAAGAGTTCTATATCGATTATGCCATGAGTGTTATTGCTTCTCGTGCGCTTCCGGATGTAAGAGACGGTCTGAAACCTGTTCAGAGACGTATTCTTTATTCGATGATCGAGTTGAACAACGGTCCTGACAAGCCGCACCGTAAATGCGCGCGTATCGTCGGTGATACCATGGGTAAATATCACCCGCATGGTGACAGTTCTATTTACGGAGCCCTCGTTAATATGGCACAGGACTGGTCTACCCGTTACATTCTTGTAGACGGTCACGGTAACTTCGGTTCTGTGGACGGTGACGGTGCTGCCGCAATGCGATATACCGAGGCAAGACTTAGTAAGATTTCGATGGAAATGACAGCGGATATCAATAAAGATACCGTTGATTTTGCACCGAACTTTGACGAGACAGAAAAAGAACCGACCGTACTTCCGTCAAGATTCCCGAACCTTCTGGTAAACGGAACCTCCGGTATCGCGGTAGGTATGGCAACCAATATTCCACCGCACAACTTAAGAGAAGTCATCGGTGCGGTTGTGAAAATTATTGATGACCAGATTGAAGATAAAGATGAGACCACGATCGAAGAGATCATGGAGATCATCAAAGGACCTGATTTCCCGACGGGAGCAACGATCCTTGGAACAAGAGGAATCGAAGAGGCTTACCGTACAGGACGTGGAAAGATCCGTGTGCGTGCGGTATCCAATATCGAGCCAATGCAGAATGGAAAGCACAGAATCGTAGTAACCGAGCTTCCGTATATGGTCAACAAAGCCCGCCTGATCGAGAAGATCGCGGAGCTTGTAAGAGATAAGAAGATTGATGGAATCACAGACCTGAGCGACCAGTCAAGCCGTGAAGGTATGCGTGTCTGCATCGAATTGAGAAGAGATGTGAACCCGAATGTCGTTCTGAACCAGCTTTACAAGCATACACAGCTGCAGGATACATTTGGTGTGATCATGCTTGCATTGGTCAATAATGAACCGAAGGTTATGAGCCTTCTGGAAATCCTGAACCATTATCTGAAACATCAGGAAGACGTTGTGACCAGACGTACCAAATACGAGCTGAATAAGGCAGAAGAACGTGCACACATCTTGGAAGGTCTGCTGATCGCCCTGGATAACATTGATGAGGTTATTAAGATCATCCGTGGATCCAAGACCGTACAGATTGCGAAAGCAGAGTTGATGAGCCGCTTTAACTTAAGTGATGCACAGTCCCAGGCTATCGTGGATATGCGTCTGAGAGCTCTGACCGGTCTGGAAAGAGAGAAGCTGGAAACAGAGTATGCAGAGCTTGAGAAGAAGATCGCAGAGTACAAGGCGATCCTCGCAGACAGAAAGCTTCTGCTTGGCGTAATTAAGAAAGAAATCCTTGTGATCTCTGAAAAATACGGAGATGACAGAAGAACAGCCATCGGATTTGATGAATACGACATTTCTACAGAGGATCTGATTCCGAGAGAAGATGTAGTGATCACCATGACCAAGATGGGATACATTAAGAGAATGAGCAACGATACTTTCAAGAGCCAGAATCGTGGCGGCAAGGGTATCAAGGGTATGCAGACTCTGGATGAAGACTATGTAGAAGAGCTGTTCATGACCAATACTCACCAGTATATTATGTTCTTTACCAATACCGGACGCTGCTATCGCCTGAAGGGATATGAGATTCCGGAAGCAGGAAGAACTTCCCGGGGTACAGCAATTATCAACATCCTTCAGCTTCAGCCGGATGAGAAGATCACAGCAATGATTCCGATCAAGGATTTCAAGGAAGGTGACTATCTGTTCATGGCAACCAAGAAAGGTCTTGTTAAGAAGACGCCGATCCTGGATTACGCAAATGTAAGAAAGACAGGACTTGCTGCGATCACACTCCGTGAGGATGATGAACTGATCGAAGTTAAGATTACGGATGATGAAAGAGATGTTATTCTCGTTACGCAGTATGGTCAATGCATCCGTTTCCATGAATCTGATGTACGTTCAACCGGAAGGACCTCTATGGGCGTTCGTGGTATGAATTTAAGTGACCGTGATGAAGTTGTTGCAATGCAGCTTGATGCGCAGGGTGAAGAGCTTCTGATCGTATCTGAAAAGGGTATGGGCAAGAGAACCCGCATGGAAGAATTCACAGCCCAGAACCGTGGTGGAAAAGGCGTGAAGTGCTATAAGATCACAGAGAAGACCGGAAATGTAGTCGGTGCAAAGGCAGTAGGTCCGGATGATGAGATTATGATCATCAACACAGATGGTATCGTGATCCGTATGGAATGTGCGGGGATTTCCGTACTCGGAAGAATCACATCCGGTGTTAAACTGATCAATCTGAAGGAACACGAAGAAGTTGCAAGTATCGCAAAGGTACGCAGGGCTTCAGGTGAACTGGAGGAGAACGCAGAAGAGACTGCAGAAGAAGCAAATACAGAAGCAACTGCTGAGACGGTTGTAGAAGAGCAGACAGAAGAATAAAGATCTGAGCGAAAGTAGAAATACAGAAGCAGGATAAATCATAAAGAGACTGGACAGGGAATATGCAAATGCCTTGTCTGGTCTCTTGCTTTGTTTTGTGAGTCTGCATGGAAAGAAATGTTATGGCATGGCTTGCGTTTGCTCTGGTAAAAGTTGGATTAAAAAAACAAAGAAGCCCGGAAACGCTGCAGCAAACAGGCTTTCCGGACTTTGCAGAGGGGGCTGAATTATTATTTTGCCAGACTTCAAATATTCTGGCAGACGCCGTGCATCTTACTGTGCAACAGCTCCGAGTCTTTTGCGGATTTCAGGTCCGATGATCATGGCGATCACCATCTTGATCAGGTCCGCCGGGATAAATGGAATGACACATACTGCAAGGGCAGCAGATACAGTGTAACCTGCCTGAATGCAGAACCATGCAGTTCCGAATGCATAGCAGATTGCAGTTCCAACGATCATTCCAAGAATCTGGATCCATCTCTGACTGAATTTGTCAATTACAATACCGGCAATGATTGCCATTGGGATGAAACCAATGATATATCCGCCAGTTGGTCCGGCAAGCTTGCCGATTCCTCCGGTGAATCCGGAAAATACAGGAAGTCCCACAAGTCCGAGAAGAAGATAAAGGATATAGCTGATCGTTCCTTTCTTCCAATCCAGAAGATAGAGAGAAAGATAAATTGCAAAGTTGGTAAGTGAAATCGGCACCGGTCCGATCGGTATGGAAAGCGGTGCAAGAATGCAGGTGACAGCGGTCATAAGAGCGGTGACAGCCATTGCGTAAGTATTGGTAGTTCTAAGTGTCTGAGTGTTTCCCTGAGCCATGTTAAGTATTCTCCTTTTAGAATGTTAATAATGTTCGGCGTGTCAATAAATTAAGCAGATTCGATCTCATATGTAAAACCGGCATCCGTAATCGTCTGGATCGTATCTTTGATTCCCTGACCATCTGCGGTCAGATAACCGGAAGCGAAGATGGAATCTACAACGCTGAGAAGCTTCTTTTCTTCACCTTTAAAATAAACCTCACGTCCGGCAGCACAACGGATATCTGACTGCGGAACCAGAAGTCTTGCAAGGCAGAGAACCTTCATGCAATACTCAGTTGTGAGTTCGGAAATATCGGCATCACCGAGCGGAGTTCCCGGAATTGGCAACAGGAAGTTGATCGGCAGAGCTTCCGGCTGGATCTCACGAAGCTCCAGAAGCATATCAACAACATCCTCTTTGCTTTCGCCCATTCCAATGATTCCGCCACTGCAGATTTCAAATCCAAGTCTCTGAAGCATTTTAATATTCTGAACGCGCTGCTCAAAAGTATGGGTAGAACAGATGTGACTGTAGTAAGCCCGGCTGCTGTTCAGGTTGTGGTTGATCCGGTCGAGTCCGGCTTCTTTTAACATTAGAGCCTGTTTTTCAGTAAGAAATCCGATGGAACAGCAAAGGTGGGTTCCGTCTTCCTTCATCTTACGGATCTTAGAAGCCAGTTCTTCGATCTCTTCGTCGGTGAATTTCATACCGCTGAGTCCGATGCAGTGTCTGGAAAGATGATGTTCATTTACAAAATCATTATCTTTATATAACTTCTCATCAGCTACCCACTTATATTTGTCGATATCGGCTTTTGAACGACAGGATTGTGCACAGTAAGCGCAGTCCTGTGAGCAGTTACCGCTGCGGGCATTGGTAAGAATATGAATACTTACATGATTGCCCTTATATTTTCTGCGCAGTTTTTCAGCTTGTGCAATGAGCTGATCGAGTTCTTCGTCCGGTGTATTCAGGATTGCAATCGCATCTTCTCGTGAAAGCACCGGATCTGTAGTTGTTTCAATTTCAGAAATCATAAGTAAACCTTCCTTGGTAAAAAATATCAAATACATTTCACACTTTACCATGCAAAAGAAAGAATGTCAACTTAAAATTTTATAAGGTTAACAATCGGAGGTAATACTGGTTTATTTGAAGATGATTACATTGCAGATGAAAAAAAACCATAGTATAATAAAAATCAGATTATGAAATGCAGGAGGAAAAACCAATGCGTACATTGAACGTGGAAGAGATTTCAAAGAATATCAAAGAAATGTGCATTGAAGCGAACCATTTTCTTTCAAAAGATATGGACATTGCGATGAAAAATGCAGTTTCAACAGAGAAGTCACCACTGGGGAAAAAGATATTAAGCCAGCTTCAGGATAATCTGAAGATCGCCGGAAAAGATATGATCCCAATCTGCCAGGATACTGGAATGGCAGTCGTATTTCTTGAGATCGGACAGGATGTACATTTCGAAGGCGGCAACCTGGAAGATGCGGTAAATGAAGGGATCCGTCGGGGTTATGTTGACGGATATCTGAGAAAATCCGTCGTGAAAGATCCGATTCTCAGAGAGAATACAAAAGATAATACACCGGGAATCATTCATTATAAAATTGTTCCGGGCGATCAGGTGAAGATCAAGGTCGCACCAAAAGGCTTTGGAAGCGAAAATATGAGCCGTGTATTTATGCTGAAACCGGCAGACGGAATCGAAGGAGTAAAGGAAGCAGTTCTTACGGCAGTAAAAGATGCCGGCCCGAATGCCTGTCCTCCGATGGTTGTCGGCGTGGGAATCGGCGGCACATTTGAAAAATGCGCACTGATGGCAAAAGAAGCACTTACAAGAGAAGTCGGAAGCCATTCAGACATTCCATATGTAAAAGAACTGGAAGAAGAATTACTGGAGCGGATCAACAAGATTGGAATCGGACCGGGCGGACTTGGGGGAAGTACAACCGCGCTGGCTGTCAATGTCAACACTTATCCGACTCATATTGCCGGACTTCCGGTAGCTGTAAATATTTGCTGTCATGTTAACCGCCATGTGATCCGCACTATTTAATTTACCGGGGGATTCTGAAAAGACTTTCCGTGCCGAAGATATGTACACGTGCGAAGATGAAGCATGTTACAAATGGTTTATGCCCGGTGAGAGGATGTGTAATATTTAAAGGAAAATGAAAAGAGGATAATTATGAATACAAATGTAGACGTAGACGCAATGCGAAAAGATGCGGTTGAAATTTTTCAGAAAGGGTTCGCCTGTTCAGAGTCGGTAATCTATGCGATCAAAAAGGGCTTTGATCTTGATCTGTCAGATGATGCGATCGCTATGTCATCCGGATTCCCGTGGGGGCTCGGAGATGGTGGCTGTATTTGTGGTGCGCTTGCAGGAGCAACCATGTGCATCGGCTATTTTTTCGGAAGAAGAACACCTGGAGATGAAGCCTTTTTGAAATGCCAGCGGCTGACGAAAGAGTTTCACGACGCATTTAAAGAACATTGCGGAGCAACCTGCTGTCGTGTGCTGACAAGAGGAAAAGAAAAAAATTCTCCGGAGAGAAAAGAGCAGTGCATTAGTTTTGTAGACTTTACAGTTGAGAAACTGGCTGAAATTATTTTAAGAGAATTATAAGACTCCTGTTAGCAGTTAAAAACGTCGCAGCAGAATACAGAAAAAGAATCAGGAAGGAAAAGGATATGGAAAGACATATTACAGTTCCAGTAGCAAAGGAAGAAATACAGGATTTAAGAGCAGGAGATTATGTATATCTTACGGGAGTTATTTATACCGCCCGTGATGCTGCTCATAAAAGAATGGATGAAGTGCTTTCAGAAGGAAAAGAGCTTCCACTTGATATTAAGAATCAGATGATTTATTATATGGGACCATCTCCGGCGAGAGAAGGAAGACCGATCGGCTCAGCAGGACCGACAACAGCAAGCAGGATGGACAAATATGCACCACGCCTTCTGGATCTGGGGCTTGGCGGAATGATAGGAAAAGGGAAAAGAAGTCAGGCTGTCCAGGATGCAATCGTGAGAAATAAAGCAGTTTATTTTGCAGCAGTCGGAGGAGCAGGCGCGCTTCTTTCAAAATGTATCAAAAGAGCAGATGTGATCGCATATGATGATCTTGGCACAGAAGCGATCCGCCGCCTGGAGATCGAAGACCTTCCGGCAATTGTTGTGATCGACTCCGAGGGCAATAATTTATACGAGATAGCCGTCAAAGAGTATGCGGAGGAATAGGGAATGAATTGTGTAAAAAGAATTGCACTTATGGTAATTCGGAATATTCTGCTTGTTCCGTTTATGTGGTGCAAGCTGTGTTACTATGCCGCGCACGTAGACAAGTATCCGGAGATCACCCGATATAAGCTTCTGAAATATATTGTCAAAAGAGCCAATAAAGGCGGAAATGTAACAATCGAAGCATATGGAAAAGAAAACATCCCCAAAGAGGGAGGGTTTATGTTTTTTCCGAATCATCAAGGGCTTTATGACGTACTCGCAATTGTTGATGCCTGCCCGCGTCCGTTTTCGGTGGTGGCAAAAAAAGAAGTGGCAAATGTTCCACTTCTCAAGCAGACATTTAAATGTATGAAGGCCTACATGATCGACCGCGAAGATATCCGTCAGTCTATGCAAGTGATCATGGATGTTACGGAGGAAGTAAAGAAAGGAAGAAACTATCTGATCTTTGCAGAAGGAACCCGCTCGAAGATGGGGAACAAGCTTCTTGAGTTTAAAGGTGGAAGCTTCAAGGCGGCAACAAAAGCGAAATGCCCGATCATACCGATTGCGTTGATTGATTCTTTTAAACCGTTTGATACAAATAGTATCGCACCGGTAACGGTACAGGTACATTTCCTGGAACCGATTTATTATGAAGAATATCAAAATATGAAGACGACAGAGATCGCAAAAGAAGTAAAAAGAAGAATAGAAGAAACCATATCTGAATATGAACCAAAGGAAGTATAAAATAAAGATAAGGTAAAAAGGACAGACTCTTTGCTAGATATAGTGAAAAAGAGTCTGTTTCTTCTATATATAGATAATTAGAAAACAAACTTAAAAAAAGAAAAAAATAATCGAAAAAACCGTTGACAGAAAAAGGGTTCTTAGGTATAATTATCAATGCGCTGTGAAGTTACATTAAAAGTATGTAAACACACAGTTAAATACAGACCTTGGATCGGGCTGAGGAGAAATACTCAAGAGGCCGAAGAGGCGCCCCTGCTAAGGGTGTAGGTCGGGCAACCGGCGCGAGGGTTCGAATCCCTCTTTCTCCGTTTTGTTTGAAAATAACTTTTGAAAAAACTTTAAAAAAGTTATTGACAAGCAAGAAGATATATGATAATATATCAGAGTTGCTGTTTGAGAGATTCAAAAAAAGCAACAAAAAATAATTTAAAAAAGTTGTTGACAAACATGAAACACTTTGATATAATGTAAAAGCTGTCGCATGAAACGGCAACAACAAAAAGAACATTGATAACTGAACAAT